>Ga0209292_1000844_pt1 | contig 39206 bp, 21 predicted proteins | sample GOMGulsemesocosm_2_FD_184634 | JGI IMG/M metagenome (GOLD analysis project Ga0209292, IMG submission 184634) | Methane-oxidizing microbial communities from mesocosms in the Gulf of Mexico - GOM9C Gulf of Mexico (SPAdes) (version 2) | ecosystem: Environmental > Aquatic > Marine > Cold seeps...
ACGCTTAATTCATAGCTATGTATTTAACTCTCAGCAGTTTCAGCCTGAGCTACTTTAGATACAGGAGTCATTTGAACGCTAGTCACTTTGTTCTCGCCTTTTTCGTTGCGAAGTTGTACTAAACGATTAACTTGAGACAATGAACCTAACATTGAATAAATAGGTACAAATAAACCACGTTTATGGAAATCTAGTATTTTATCATCAGCTAATGCTTTTACTTTATCTTCGTTAACAGTGAAAAACCCAGTTAGCCTTTTCTTTTCACCGCTAAGTAAATCTATTTTTAACTCAAGCTCTTGTAGTAAGTCATTTTCTGTTAACTCTTTAATAAAGTTCTCAGTCATTCTTTCATTTTCATATAAACGACCTAGAGAATTTTGAACATTGGTTAGCAATTCAGCTTCTTTACCTTCAGCTTCAAATAACGCAATCTCTTTATCTTCACCAACAAACTCGCTATCTAAATCAATACATGCCGTTAATGTATTTTCTTTATCAGGATCTAAACCTAATGCGAATGGTGTCATGCCAATACTTTGAGGCACAGTTAAGCCTAACCATTTTTCATCTTGATAAAATAAATTTTCTTCCGACTCCATACCTAACATCGCAACACTACGGAAGCGATCTGAATCAGGGTTTTTCACAAGTACAATTGGAAAACTAGACGATGCTTGTGCAAATTCAGCTGCGGTAATAGCGACAATGTGTTGCTTGGCAGCGTGAGCTAAATTGCGCTTTTGTGAAACTTTAAGGTTTTGATGTTCTGCTGCTTTAATTGCTACGAAATTAGCCATGATTTTATCTCTTGTTAATGCGTCTATAGCGCATATTTTTATAATGTTGTAATTGAATTACTATGTCTATAATGAAATTACTGCGTTGTTATAAGTTATGGAGACACTTAATTCGCTTTCAATGCTAAACTTAATATTATTTTATAAATGAGTTAAAAAAGACTAATGGCCCTTAAGTTTATTACTTTTTTTATTTTGTTATCACTATCAATAAACGCACTAGCCATGCCTAAGATCAAGGTAAAACACCAAAGGAACATCAAGAATTTTGCTGAAGTGCAAGTAAGTAATGACACAATGGAAAACCTAATTTGTTATGTCGCTATTGATGGTTATAAAGTTTTCTTTCGCCTTAAAGCAATAGAAAGTTCAAAATGGTATACCGCAACAGATACTCGCTTTAATCATAAAAATTTTAGTGTCTGGTGTGATTATTTGAAGCTACATCCAAAATATCAAAAAAAGTAAACCGTGCTTATCATGTGTAGTCACAGGCCTCCTTGAATGTAAAAAACGGCTAGTTTAAATATAAAATAGCCGTTTATTATAATGCATTAGCTGAGTATAAGTCCGAACTAAGGATTTCCGCTTCCTTATGAGAAATCCACCATACTTTCTTTGGCTGCTTTAGTTCGAACTTATCCAACTGAAGTTATAATTTAAAAATCCAACTGAGCACCTAGGTAAACAAAACGGCCTTCTCCACCACCGTATTTACTTGAGTAATTACCGGTACCATCAATAATGAAATCACCATAGTTATTGAAAATATTATTCACTCCGCCATAAACACGTATTTCTGCATCATTATCCATTTCAATGGTATACGACACTGACATACTGTGTTTTATATAAGAGCCAATATTAAAGAACTCAGGATCTTCTGGGTTTTCGATACACTCATTAGAACCCTCGGCACAACGAGCGTCATTCATAGGAAAAACGCCACCATTACCATCTTCACCTAACTCGCCATAATATTCTTCTTCAGTAGCGCGGTCATATTTCATATCACTTTTAAACTTTGTACTCCAACGAACACGGAAGCCTTCGTTATACCAAGTTAATGACGCAGAGGCTTTATTTTCGTAAATACCATCATCTAAATAACCTAAGTAGTCATTAGTTACCAGGACTGCATCTTCATAAAATGACTTGGAATGCTCAATGACATGGGTCATATCGGCTTTAAAGTATAAACGACCAAACGAATTCAAATCCATTTTGTATTCTGCAGCGATATCAACACCGCGAGTTTTTAACTCAGCTAAGTTATAAACCCGTTGCAATATTTCATTAATTTCACCGTCAGAGTTTCGGCTTATATTATTACAATGAAGATTGTCTGCACCCCATACCGCTCCTGATGGTGAGTTATAACAACCTTTCATGATGTCATCATTGTCTATCTGTTCTATGGCATCTTCCACTTCGATTTGATAATAATCAACAGCTAAGCGGAAGTCTTCTATAAAAGAAGGCGCAATAGTTAAGCCAGCGGTAAAAGTATTCGCTGTCTCTTCTTTCAACTCTAGGTTACCTGCATTAGGCGAGTAATTATTATCAGCTCCTTCGAAGATGCCATCGGCATCAGCCTCAATAGCGGCAACAATAGTTGACTCTAATCGGCAGTTTGCATCGGCACTACCCGTTGATGATGCCGTCACCCCTTTACAAATATCGGTAAAGCTATCGTAATCACCACGCGGAGGTGACATTAATTCGGTAATGGTTGGCGCACGCTGTGCCGTAGCGACATTTGCTCTAAACATATAACCCTCAATTGGCTCCCATGTTGCGCCTACTCTATAACTACCTACCGTGCCGACATTATCAATACTGTAATCAGCTACACGCCCCGACACTTCTAGAGTCAAGTGTCTAGCGGCAACAACATCCCTTAACAACGGAATAGCTGCTTCAGCAAACACTTCAGTCACTTCAATATCGCCGCCAAACGTTGGCACTACATTGAAAGTAACACCACCATATTGCTGAGCATTATTGGTTTTAACTGTTTGGGAGTCTTTTCGATACTCACCACCAAATACCGTCGAAACCGCACCTGCTGGTAACTCAAATAAGTCTCCAGCGATATACCCTAAAACATTAACTTGTTCAATATCCGTAGTTATTGATGGATTTGCACGGATATAGTCAGCCGCTTCCGCTGAAATTGAGTTAACACCAAACAGATTTAAGGGTGCACAACCTTCAGCACGAGCATCCGCATCAGCACATTGAATTGTAGTGCCATCCGCAGCATATTCAGCGTCTAACGCTTTGTTCACATGCACAGTATTAAGCTCGTTATAACGAGTTTGCTCTTGTTTAAATTTTCCATAACCAGCAGATATATCCCAATCCCAGTTATCATCAAACATAGTACCTTGTAGACCGGCCCATGTTCTCACCGTAGCACGACTATTGTCAGTGGTTACTGGACCGACTTCATTAAAACGACGGTCCCAATAAATACGGTCTTTATAAGGGCTGCTATCGAGAATTTCTTGTGGCACATAAGGATTATTAAGTGGAATATAACCTGGTTTGACACTACCTGGATCCCCTGTAACTGGATCAATCGTTAATGCCGCCGCACCTTCATATTCATCTTCAGGTGACTTAATATTTTCAGAATTATTTTCGCTGTATTGCACCTGAAAGTAACTACCAATAGTATCCGTTAACTCATAATCAAATTTAATGGCTACCGACACTTTTTCATCCGGAATTTTAAGGGCAACAAATTGCTCGGTATTGATGCCATACTTCTCTTCATTGTCTTTCCAGTCACTACGAAGACCTGATTCGTCATACCAAAACTGTTTATCATTATTACTATTTTCTAGAAATACACCACCTAAGGTACCGTCGCTACGATTACGCCAATCTGCAGCCGTTATGTTACGCATACACTGTTCACCTGACTCTGTGTCCATTTGATTACACATTAAATCTGGGTTGTAGCTAAAGTTAGCTTCCTGCTGCGCTCTTTCTCTGTCTTCAAAAGAAATGCCATATTGCTTGTCGTAGTTGGCGCTCATATACATGTAACCGTCACCACCCGCAAATTCACTACCATAACTCAAATCTAAAGTGAACTCATCGCCACCACCATCAGTCGTTGTGCCACCACGGACTTTAAATTCTAGGCCTTCTTTATCCTGCTGAGTAATAATGTTTACCACACCAGCAATCGCATCAGAGCCATAAGTTGCCGAAGCTCCACCACTGATGATTTCAACTTTTTGAACCATACCTGTTGGGATAGTGCTTAAGCTGACATAGTTTCCACTGTAGCTATTCGAAACCACACGCCTACCATCCACTAAGGTCAAGGTTCTGTTAGCACCTAAGTTACGCAGTTGTACCGTGGATAATCCCGTATTTTGCACACTTCCTTGTGAGTTAGTGTTGCTACTTCCTTCACTAAGCGATGGGATGTTATCCACTAATATCTCTGACAATGAACCTAAACCAGTATCATCAATCTCTTCTCGTCCGAGTGTCACCAGCGGAGTTGCCACGCTAAAACTATCACGGCGTAATCTTGAACCTGTTATTGTTATTTTCTCTGGTTCATCCTTTTCCGTAGCAGAGTTTTCTGTTTCAGCTACGTTGGCTATCGTTGCCTTTTTCTCTATTTCAGCAAGATTGTCTTTTTCAAGTGCAAAGGCACTGTGTGTCATCATTGTTGCCGCGCTAAAAATAGCGCCCTGTACTGCTAAGGTGATAAGTTTTTTATTCATCACAACTCCGTTGGTTTCATCTGTTGTTATTTTTATCTGACTACTTCCACGACACTTGGTAATGCCTTTTTATAAAAAGTAGCTGCTTGAGGTTATTTTTCAGCTCCATTATTTTCTATTACAGATGCATAACAACTACAACGCTGAGCATGTCTTTTATCCATCTACTCAATATCTTTTTTTGATTGTTAAGCTTAATCAATAGGTTACAAAATTACCGATAAAGAGAAACAAGACAAATAAAAGTACATTTGTCTAGTCAGGGCATTGAATATAACAAACCGACTCGGTATGCTAAATAAAACATAATAATAAAAATATCGCCTGCAATTGCAGCCATTTATTCAAGGAGTTTGGTAAGTTTTATGAAGTTAGCACGTTCATTTCGAATTGGTTCTTGCCTAATCAACCCACTAGAATACACGGTTAGTTTTACCGATGATGACAAGCAGTCTATGCAACCAAAGTTCATTGATGTACTTTCTTATTTAGCTAGTCACTACCCTAGAATTATTCCCCGTGACGAGTTAATAGATGAAATTTGGCAAGGCAATGGTTATGTTGGCAAAAAAGCACTGACAAATGCTGTTTGGAATTTACGGAAGAATCTAACGCCTGCCTGTCCTGATGAAGAAGTTATAGAGACAATTCGAAATGTTGGTTATCGGTTATTGATTGAACCTCAATGGCAAGGTGAACTTGCCACCAAAGAGAATTCACCCGCATCAATACAGGCAAGTACTGTCGTAATAAATTCTACCAACAAAACAGAACTAACAAAGAAGAAGTATACAAAACAGTTATATGCAACAATATTGCTTGTATGTTTTAGCCTACTTATCAATTATTTATTTTTTAATTCAGATAATGATGAAATTAATCATTCTGTAGATGCACGGACCATAAGCCAAATAACCAAAGCTCCAGGGAGTGAACTTTTTGCTTCACCCTCACCTGACGGTAGGTTTGTCGTGTATAAATCGCTAAAGCCTGAAAAACCAGCTCACCTGTTTTTACAAGATATATCTCAGCCACAAGTCGCACCAAGACAATTGACCTTCGGCGCAGTTAAGACTGGGGATTCGGTTTGGAGTAATGATGGAAAATATCTATATTTTACTCAAAAAAACATGCCTAAAGGTGACAAGAAAAAAACCTGCAGTTTAATACAACTCAATGTTGCCACTAATCAGAGTAAAACTATCAACCATTGCACAGCTAAAAATGCTTATTATTATATTGATATCAGTCCTGATGATAAAACGTTGGCGTATCATAGTTATAGTGACTCACCAGATAATAGTGGCATCTATTTCTTATCTCTTGATGATGAAAATGCACAACCAAGTAGGTTTTCTTGCCAACAAGGCTGTAATTATGAAGATTTAAATATGGCCTTCTCACCTGATGGAAAATCAATTGCAGTGACTCGACGATTTAATCGATTTAGTGAAAATATTTATCTCGTGGATCTTGCGACAAACAAAACAACACAATTAACCTCAGGTATTGAAGATGTTGTAGGTTTTACCTGGCACCCTTCTGGCAAACATATTGTGTTTGGCTCACAACATGCTGATGTGCGTAATGCTTATGCACTCAATATTTCCGATAAAAAAATCACCAATTTACACATTGAGAATTTCAGCTATCCTGCCTATGCCAAGACCTCAGCAGAGCTTTTTTATCAACAACGGGCTGAAAGTTACCATATTTCCAGTTTACAACTTAAAGGTACAATGGCTGCTAGTCCATTTCCTGTTATTCAATCTGACTTTAATCATCACTACCCAGACTATTCAGAAAAAGCAGATAAACTCGTATATGTTTCTAATGAATCAGGCTTTTATGAGCTATGGCTTGCTGATGTAGATGGAGACAATAGAGAAAAGCTAACCAGCTTAGAGCAGACTATCCGTTATCCTAAATGGTCTTTTGATGGTAAAAGAGTCGCCTTTCTCGCGCCAGCTGAGCAAGCAGATCAGGAAAATATTTATTTAATCGATATTGCCTCTAAAAAGGTTTCTGTTTTACCAAGTAAATTTACTCGTTTTAACAGACCAACTTGGAGCTTTGACGATAAAAGTATAATTACTGCCATTTTAGACCATGATTACACCGACCTTTTCCAAATTAGCATTGCTGACGGCGAGAGTAAAAGGCTTACTCATAATGGAGGACAGTATGGCGTAATGATTTCTGAAGATACCTTACTTTATACTCGAGATATGCGTGGTATGTGGCAAAAAAATATCAATGATAAATCTCCTTCCATTAATACCATACCGGGTAAGACATTTAGCTCAGCTTATTCTTGGACTTATCAAGAGGGTGGTGTTTATTATCGACAAAATAAAAGTAAACATCAGCGGCTATCATTTTATAACTTTAGTGACAAAAACAAGACAGAATTAGCTAGGTTACCATTAAGAACGTTTGAAAATTTTGGCTCCATTACCTTTGTCGGTAAGCAAAATAAGTTAATTTTCACCGCATCTCATTTCCCACAAGCAGATATAAAACGCATCCAAGGTTTACACCTTCACTAAGCCTGCCAAAGTAAAACTGTTGCTAATGAATATAGATGATATTTCTGTATCGTTTTTCGCTCTATTGCCTCAGTTTTAGCTCTATTACAACAAGCCGATATATTTACTTTTAATAATTATTGCTAGTGTCATTTTAATAAGAAAATTATTAATTACCCACTTAGCAACATTGGATAAGCCATGAAATATATCATCACTATGCTTTGGTTAGTATTTAGCTCAGTTACACAATCACAAGTACTGCCGGCTGAGTATTTTACTAAACAATCTAAATTTAACAGTATTAAGTTATCACCAGATGGCAAGTATTATGCGGCAACCGTACCCAAACAAAATAAGACCAACTTAGTGATTGTCGATCGCCAAAAAATGAAACCAATAATGTCATTTGGTTTTGGTAATAATGAGCATATTGGTAAGTTTTATTGGGCAAGTGATAACCGAATAGTTTATAGCAAGGTTTATCAGAACAAAGATCGCGAAACCAAAACCAATAAAGGTGAATTATTTGCTGCCAATGTAGATGGTAGTGAACACCTGCAAGTTTTTGGTTTTAGTGATACTAAAAGTAAAATACGCAGTAAAAGAGCACTTAATTCAAACGCAAAAATTGTTCACATGTTACCAAACGATCCTGATCATATATTAATAAGAGCGAGTAAAAAGGGTCGCGACTCAGACAACCCCGTTAAAGTATTCAAAATTAACATTAACAATAAAAAGCGCAGTTTAGTTACTAATACACCGTTAGGAAATATGAGAATAGTCTTCAATATTGACGGTGTCCCAGTGATCGCTAGTGGTAAAAACAGACAAGGTAAACAAATAAAGTACCTTTATAAAGAAGAAGAATGGCTAAAAATTGATAAACAAAATCCATTAATAAAGTATTCACCTGTCTCTGTAAATGCACAACAAACTAAGTTGTACCTAAAAAAATCAGTTAACAAAGGTGGTACCAGCGCACTTTACGAATACGATTTTGATAGTAAGGAAATTATCTTACTATTTAATGACCCTATTGTTGATATTGAATCATATATTCGTGAACCTGGAACTGGCATTATCGTTGGGGTAAAAACCATGCTTGACGGTATTAACTATCATTATATTGATAACAAAAGCACCTTTAGTAAAACCCATCAATTGATTGCTCAATCTTTCCCTGGTTATGATGTAACAGTTACTGCCAATACTAATGCAGATAATGAGTCAGTAATTACCATTAAAAGTGATAAAAATCCCGGTGAGTACTACCTCTATAACCGCAAAAAACAAACCATTGATTTTCTAATTAGTAAAAAACCTTGGCTTCGAGAGAGCCACATGGCAGATAGAAAGCTAATCCAATATAAGGCAAGAGATGGGCAAACTATATATGGTTATTTAACCATGCCAGAAAGTAATAAACCCTTGCCGTTAATTATTGATGTACACGGTGGCCCATTTGGTGTGCAAGACAGCTGGTTTTTTAACAGTGATGCACAGTTTTTTGCTAATAATGGCTATGCCGTTTTACAAATTAATTTTCGTGGTTCAGGTGGTTATGGTTCATCCTTTGAAAAAACTGCCTATCAAAAGCGTAGTACCTTAATTCAGCATGATATTATTGATGGCACCCGTTGGGCACTGAAACTTGCTGAAGTTGATGCTACTAAGGTATGTATTATTGGTGGTAGTTTTGGTGGTTATTCAGCATTGATGTCACCACTAATTGACCCTGAGCTATATAAATGCTCCATCAGTCGTTATGGCCCTTATGATTTGATTTATCAAATGACTCATGCTGATTATATGGACAAAGATTCTGTCTCTGTCGGTGCAAAAAAAAAATATGGCGATAATAAAGAGCACTGGCTAAAAGCTTCACCACTTACTTATATTGATAAGTTGAAAACTCCGTTATTCATTGTCACTGGTGGCAAGGATACTCGTGTACCACCACAAAGTGCATGGAATTTAAAAGAGGCTTTAGACGAGCGAAATATTTCTTATCAATGGCTTTTTAAAGAAAAAGAAGGTCATGGTTATAAAAACCCAAAAAACAAACTTGAGCTTTATCAAAAGAGCTTAGCTTTTATTAATTTACATCTTCAAGCTGCAAATTAACCCCTTGGAGCGTGCAGGTTTTATTGCTTCCCTGCACGTGCTATTTTTATAGACTTAAGATTTTATGCCCTGAATAATTATCCCCTTAAAACATGCTGTGTAATTTTTTAAGTTAGCTACGAAGAGAATCACTTTGCCCTCCCTCCCTGCCGTTTAAATCAGCAATCGTGCGACTAACATTCACGTCAAATAGCACACTCCCTTCAAAGCTAAGACACACCACCACATTACTTTGCAACGGATCCTCTGGATAACGTAACTATCTCTCATTTAGTTTAACGGTTCACTGCAAACCTCCTAACTATCTAACACTCACCATCGAATACCTTATTTACTTGAGGTTATAGTCTATTAACTGCGCCGAGGCACTAGCAAAGCAGGGTTAGTTATTAGAGAAAGCCAACTAGCCAGTAGTCGAAGGGGTTTTATCGGTACTCCCTTGAAGAAAATACCCTAATAAATAACTTATATTGATATGCAAAGCTAAAATATAGCCATAAAAAAACCGTCAGTGATAATTGCATATCATTGACGGTATTAGGTGCTTTTCTAATTTGTAGCAGTTAACTAAATATTACTTCAATTATTCATGGCTTAGTTAAGTATTCACGGTTTACTCAAAACTTACTGCGCTGCTATTACCACCTCGTTCCGCATAACCCCAAGTTACTACGCTTCCATCAGCTTTAATTGCCACAAAAGCGTATCTATTTGCATAAAGAGCAGTAACACCTGTTAATGGTACCTCTAATGCCGAAGTATCGACATCATCAATGGTAGTTGCTCCATAGTTAAGGTTACCCCAAACCACAACAGTGCCATCCTCTTTTAAAGCAGCAAAAGCATTATAACCAGCAGTTACTGAAACAATATTCACCAAATCTGCAGTAACAGCACCACTATTACCACCGTACTCTTCATTACCCCAAGTTATTACAGTGCCATCATTTTTAAGTGCGGCATAAGCTTTATAGCTATGTGTGATACTTGCTACATCGGTTAATGAAGCACTTACAGTATCTGAGTTACCACCATAAGCAGCATCACCCCAACTAACCACTGTGCCATCTTTTTTAAGCGCCGCAAAAGTATAGCGAGTACTATCAATAGAAACGACATCAACCAAAGATTCTGCTGCTGCCTTAGGGTCTCCCCCCCTATCCTCATAACCCCAAGCAACAACACTACCGTCTGACTTTATTGCTGAAAAAGCATATAAATTCGAGGTGATATCCTTAATATTAGTTAATTTCCCTGCATCCCTAGCGGTAACATAACCTTCAATATAACTATCATAACCCCAAGAAACGACCGTACCATCACCCTTTAAAGCTGTGAAACCACGGTAGTTCGAGACAACTTTAGTAACGCCAACCAATTGCTCTAAAATATCGCTATCAGTAGTATGTCCTCTACCCTCATAACCCCAAGTCACCACAGTGCCATCCGCTTTTATTGCTGCAAAACCATACGGATTAGACGTAACAGAGACAACATCAGTCAATTGCGCCTGAACGTCGCTACTCACTCCGCCTCTATTTTTCGGGGCTGCGGTATCATCACCCCAAGTCACCACAGTGCCATCCGCTTTTATTGCTGCAAAAGCGTAGTCATTAGAGACAATATCAACAACATCAGTAAGCTGCGTTTCTATCGCACTTGAATTTCCCGCGGTATCATCATGCCCCCAGCTTACAACCGTACCATCATTCTTGATTGCAGCAAAAGCCCACTTATTAGTAAATATTTTATCAACTTCTATTAATTTTTCGACAACGGTTGTACTAAGACCGCCACGTTCTTCATGTCCCCAAGTGATAACGGTACCATCCGTTTTTCTTGCTGCAAATGCGCTACCACCAAAGTCTCCGATTATTTTCAAGCTAGGGGTAACAGTTAAGCTTGCCTCATCAGTACTCGTACCACTGGTGTCGGTATAACTCACCGAAACCGTAATATCACCTGACTTTAGTGGTGTCACTAAGCCATTATCATCAATCGTGGCAATGCTAAGATCACTTGATGTCCAAATAGCTTTATCACCTACCTCTTTTGTTTTTGTATTCGAGAAGCTTGCTATTGCGGTATATTGCATAGTATTAACATCATCGACTGTATCTGATAGTGATGTGAGAGCAAGCCCTGTCAGTAATACGTCTTTCTCTGCAAATTCTACCGTAATACTACAAACATCAGTCAGTCCTGCAGTAGTATAAATGTTATCTGTTAATGAACCTTCACAGCCACTTACGGTGCCAATTTCAAAGAGGTTGTCAGGAGTTAAGCTAATGCTAGCGGTCTTGCCATAAGTTATGGTCTGCGTGGCTAAATCAATAGTGCCACCTGCAGATACCTCGGTAGTCACTTCAAAGGTTTGCTCAACAAACGTTGCGCTAACTTCACAAGCAGTACTGACTGCTGATGTTGTATACATGCCATCCTCTAAAGCTCCTTCACAGCCCGTCACTTCGCCAATATCAAAACCTTCGTTAGCCGTTAAGTTAAATATCGCTTTACTACCAGGGTTAATTAATTGTGATTTTAAATCGACTTCACCACCTGTTGAAGGCTTTATTGACACAACAATACGCTCTAACATATACGAAACATCAACCTCACACGAAGCTGAAATTGCGCCAGTAGTATAAACACTTTCTACTAGTTGACCTTCACAGCCAGAGATAGACTCTAGTTCATAACCTTCATCGGGAATGAGCGTAATACTGACAATCTCACCCTCATTAACCAGTTTATCAGACAGGTCTACTGTTCCACCGTCACTCACCTTACTCGTTACTTTATAACTTTCTATATCAAAGGTTTCTTCCTCAACATCAGTCTCACAACCCACTAAATTACCTGCTACAAGTAAGCAGAAAAGCGGTGTGGTCAACGTGCTATTTTTTGCTATTCTTTTTTTATTCATTGTTATGATCTCTGTCTAGTCGAATGATAATTATTGCAAAAGTCTACGTTGTGATTGATAAGCACAAAAGCTCAGGAAGAAGCCAACGGTTTTTGTTATTTTTCCGTATAACTTCAGCGATAATAATGATGATTTATCAACCAAAACCAGTGTTGAAAATTGCCGACAAATAAACAAGATGGAGTAAATCTTTTATCGCTCTATTTTAACGGGGCAACATCCTTTTTAAGTCTTTTCTGCCTATTTACTTGTTGTATATCCAGATAAAAGCAGCCTTTATTGCAGTAAGTTAGGTATTATTCATTTAAAAAAAGTTATCATAATATTTACCACTTAAAATTGTGGTTATGACACTTTGGTCATTAATATTCACAACAAGTGAACAACTTAAATGCATAAAGAAATATGAATATAGAAACTAAGTGGCTTAACGATTTTGTTGTGTTAACACAAACTCGAAACTTTTCAAAAGCGGCAGAAATTAGGCATGTCAGCCAACCCGCCTTTAGTCGTAGAATTAAAGCGTTGGAAAGTAAGCTTAACTGCAAGTTAGTGAATCGTTTACACCAACCCCTTCAATTAACGCTAGCCGGGGAAATTTTTTTAAATCGTGCTGAAAAGGTGTTGACCGAACTCGACTTACTCCGTGAAGAACTGCAGCAGCAAACCTTACGTACACCCTTAATATTTTCTGCGACACACACGTTATCTATCGGTATTTTTCCTTCAATCGTTGAACATATCAATAAACTCCCCTTTCCCGTTGATACTCAGTTAAAAATTGCCGATGCCGATGATTGCGCCACGTTATTAAAACAAAAACAGTGCGACTACTTATTAGCTTTTAGCGATCCTTTACTTAATGATTTTCATGACGATTCTATTTTGTTGACCAAGGTTAAGTTATTACCCGTATGTCAGGCTAATGAGCAAGGGGAAGCCATTTACCAATTATCTCAACCTAGAGGCAGCGTGCCGTATCTAGCCTATCAGGAAAATATCTATCTCGATCGTGTAGTGAGCAAGTTAATAAAGGAACAAAGTCAGCGAATAAACTTCAATAAAATGTTGATGTCACCCATGGCAGATAGCCTAAAAATGATGGCATTGAAAGGCTTAGGTGTCGCATGGATCCCTGAATTTAGTCTTGAAACAGAATTAGCCAGCCAACAACTTGTTATTGCCGGAGGTAAGCAATGGCAACCGGAGTTATCCTTAAGGTTATACCGTGCCAAAAAAGTGCATAAACATGACTCTTTTCAAGAAAAAATTTGGCTTCACTTCAATAAAATAAATCTTTAAGCGCCTATAAACAAAAGCCTAATCTAATACTATGTGAATTTTGCATAACGGGTGATTTAAATAGGCATTGGTAATAACCTTGGCTAGTTATTACCTTAGCGCCATCATCCATCGACCCGTAAAAATAATGTCTGCTAGCATCACTTCAATCAAAGCAACGACCACTTCTCGTATCGAAAAAGACCTACTTGGCACCATGGAAATTCCTCGAGAGTCCTATCATGGTATTCAAACGCAACGTGCTGCAAATAACTTTAAGTTATCAGCGAAAAAGTTAACTGACTACCCCGAGTTAATTAATGCTTTAGCTTATGTGAAGTCAGCTTGTGCAACAGCAAACTTACAGCAAAATTCATTAGACGGTATCAAAGCTAGTGCCATCATTAAAGCCGCTGAATATGTTCATACTGGACAATTCAATGCTAGTTTTGCTATTGATATGATCCAAGGTGGCGCCGGCACTTCCAGTAATATGAATATTAATGAAGTACTTGCAAATATCGGCTTAGAATTACTAGGACATGAAAAAGGACAATACCAATATTTACACCCAAATACTGATGTAAACATGTCGCAATCAACTAATGATGTTTATCCAAGCTCGGTACGTTTGGCGGTATTATTGAATCAAGAGTCATTGTTAACGGCTGTAGAGCAATTAGTGGCAAGTTTCACCAATAAATCGAAAGAGTTTTCAGGTATTTTAAAGCTCGCGAGAACTCAGCTGCAAGATGCGGTTCCGATGACACTTGGACAAGAGTTTAAAAGTTTTGCTTCAACGTTACGTGAAGACATTAAATTGATCAAAAATACCGGTAAATTACTCACCGAAATTAACTTAGGTGGCACGGCTGTTGGTACCGGAATTAATGCCCAAAAAGGCTATGGCAGTATAGCTATTGATAAATTAACTGAACTAACAGGTATTGCCTTTAGCGAAGCCGAAGACTTGATTGAAGCCAGTTCTGATATGGGTGCCTTTGTGATTTATTCTGCCACACTAAAACGCTTAGCCTTAAAACTTTCAAAAATAGCCAATGACCTTAGGTTACTTAGCATGGGGCCAAGAGCGGGTTTAAGTGAAATTAGCTTACCAGCCCGCCAACCCGGTAGCTCGATTATGCCAGGTAAAATTAATCCCGTGATTCCTGAAGCGGTCAGTCAATGTGCTTATCAAGTTGTCGGTAATGATATGGCGATAACGATGGCTGCCGAAGCTGGGCAATTACAGTTAAATGCCATGGAGCCCTTAATTGCCGTGAATTTACTTGATTCACAAAACCTACTAACAAATGCAGTTAATATGTTTAACTTTTTATGTATAAGTGGTATTGAAGCCAATGAACTACGCTGCAAAGAGTTGCTTGATAACAGCTTAGGTTTAGTCACTGCGCTTAACCCCTATTTGGGTTATGAAACCTCAACTAAAATAGCCAAAGAAGCACTGAGTAGTGGCGCATCAATAATCAGCCTTATAAAAGAGCAGAATTTATTAACGGACGAACAATTAATAGAAATATTACAAGCCGATAAAATGACCCAGCCTAGCGTTTAAATACTAGGGCATCGATATTTACTATCAATGCCCTAGTGATAACTTGCTCGTTAAATTTAATGACGAGCAAGTTTAGAATAAAAACTCTATAAATAATGGCTAAGGCTATCATTTCGTTAAAACTTTTTTATTTCATCAATCAAAACCAAACCCGTATATATCTTTTAGTTATTTATTATACCTAATTATATTATCTGCTGCTTTTTAATCTGTATCCCTTATTAAGTAACAACACCAAAAAACTTAACAACCCATTAACACCTTATAAAGCAGCAAATTTTCTTAAAATTCACATTTTTAAGTGTCTTTATATTGCCAGGTACAACACACTGATATTAAAGAATAAAAGGAGATCAATTATTGAGCTGTCTATTTTGGTATCCAAATAGCGACATATTGACCTTTGATTTTTATGTGTTAGCTTTAAAAAGTGTAACCCAACCATGTTATGAAAATGTAAAGGAAGTAATATGCCCAGTATAATAAAAATAAATAATGCCTTAAAGCTAAGTGTGATTTCCGTCGCCCTACTCAGTAATTCTGTTTATGCAGAAAATTATGATTGTAGTAACTTATCAGAATGGCAAACAGGTCAGGTATCAGTAAAAGATCTTATTGTTAAATCAGCAGATCAAGCATTTAAAGCCAATTGGTGGAACAAGTCTGATCCAGTGTCACATTCTGGACAATGGCAAGAGTGGCAAAATTTAGGCACTTGCTCAGACGTAGTTGTTGAGAATATAGCTCCACAGGTATCTATTATCTCACCTGCAAAAAATAGTTCTTTCCTCAAAAATGACAGCGTTGTCTTTTCTTTAGGAGCGACTGATGCCGATGGTAGTGTCGCCAAAGTTGAGCTGTATTTAGATGGTGTAAAACTTAGTACACTAGTTAACTCACCCTATGAGTTTACTTGGACTGCCGCGATAGGTGACCATATGGTTAACGCTGTTGCCACCGATGATAAAGGCGCAGTAGCAAGCTCTGAAAATCTCGCCATAAGCGTTACAGAAAAAGATACCCCGCCTGTTAACCAAGCTCCGTCAGCGACACTCATGGCGAGCTTACCAAGCCAAGTTTTAATAGGTGATAACATTACGTTTGAGTACTCCGCTACTGACAGTGATGGACAAGTTACCCAACTAGCATTACGCGAAAATGGTGTCGTAGTGAATACCGATAATTCAGCTTCAGCAAGCTTTGTTTGGACGGCGACAGCATTAGGCCAGCAAAGCTTTACTGTTGAAGCTACTGATGACAAAGGCGCAACTTCATTAAGTAACGCAATTAATTTTGCCGTGGTTGTTGATGGACAAACAGGCAACGATAGCGATGCATGTCGACCTGAAGGTCTATACCAAACACCTGGTGTTAATAGTCCGTACTGTACCATTTACGATCAAGATGGCCGTGAGTTGATGGGTGATGATCATCCAAGACGTGTTATTGGTTACTTCACTAGTTGGAGAAATGGCGCAAACGAACAACCAAGTTACTTAGTTAACGATATTCCTTGGGATAAAGTTACCCATATCAATTATGCTTTTGCTCATGTTGACGCAAACCATAAAGTATCCATAGGTGACCCTAATTCACCAAATAACGCAGCCACCAATATGGAATGGCCTGGTGTTGCCGGTGCAGAGCTTGATCCAAGCTTACCGTACAAAGGTCACTTCAACTTATTAAACAAATATAAAAAGCTACACCCTAAGGTTAAAACCTTAGTTTCTGTTGGTGGCTGGGCTGAAACAGGTGGTCATTTTGGCGCTGACGGACGTGTAGCAGATGGTGGTTTTTATACCCTAACCACCAAGGCTGACGGCACTGTCAATCAAGCAGGCATTTCAGCATTTAGTGCCAGTGCAGTAGAGTTTATAGAAAAATATGGCTTTGATGGCATTGACATTGATTATGAATATCCATCATCAATGAATGACTCAGGTCATCCTGATGATTTTGCTTTTTCAAATGCTCGGCGAGCACACCTAAATGCTTCCTATCAAGTATTAATGAAATCACTACGTGAAAGTCTCGATATTGCTGGTGAAGCTGCTGGTAAACATTACTTATTAACAATTGCTTCACCGTCATCGGGTTACTTATTGCGCGGTATGGAAACCTTCCAAGCAACACAGTATCTAGATTACGTAAACATCATGTCTTATGACTTACATGGCGCATGGAACTCACACGTAGGCCATAACGCTTCATTGTTCGATACTGGCCTAGATTCAGAGCTGGCCGCTTGGAATGTATATGGTACAAAAGAATTTGAAGGCATTGGTTATTTAAATACTGACTGGGCAGTGAAATACTTCCGCGGTGGTTTATCTGCAGGCCGTATCAATATTGGCATTCCCTATTACACCCGAGGTTTTAAAGATGTAACAGGTGGAACCAATGGTCTTTGGGGTCAAGCGGCATTTCCAGACCAAGCTAACTGTCCAAAAGGCACTGGCGCAGGCGATAAAAATAGCTGCGGTAATGGCGCCGTTGGTATCGATAACCTATGGCATGATACTGAAAATGATCGTGAAGTTCCGGCTGGCTCAAATCCTTTATGGCATGTAAAAAACTTAGAAAAAGGTATTGTCGGTAGCTACTCTGCTGTATATGGCCTTACTCCTGAAACCGATCCTTCTGATGCATTAACAGGTACCTATACTCGTCATTATGACAGTACGGCAGTTGCACCTTGGTTATGGAACGATAGTAAAAAAGTCTTTATCTCGACCGAAGATGAGGAGTCTATGGCAACTAAAGTTGATTACGTCATAAACAATGGTTTAGGTGGTGTAATGTTCTGGGAACTTGCTGGTGACTTTGATTACGATGCCGCGAAAGGAGAGTACTTCATGGGCTCAACCATGACGACTATTGCTTATGATAAATTCAATCAAAGTGGCACACCTTATGGTATCGACAAAGGCAATAAAGACTTTGTTAAACCACTTGAAATGGTTGATGTAACGTTTGTTGCAAAAGACTTTCCTACAGGTGATGACAACTACCCAATAAGCCCTACTTTTGCTTTTACTAACAATTCAGCTATTGATTTTAGTGGAGCAAAAATATCATTTGATGTACCTGTATCAACCTCAGCAATTTTTAAGTCTAACTGGAATGCCACTAAGAAATTGAAAATGGCTATTGATGTTAATGCTTCAAATGCGGTTGGCGATAATATTGGCGGCTTTGAAAATGACTTCCACCGTTTCTCAATCACACTAACCAATGAATGGGGCGGTGAAGCAGAGTCATTTGCACCAGGTGAAACAGTCAATGCACAAGTGATGTATTACATGCCAATCAGTGGCCCTGCTAACTTCACCATAGAAAAAAACGGTAAAGTTTTTGCTTTTAAAGCGGAATACCCTGCATTACCTGTGGGTGTGCCTGGTGATGGAACTGGCGGTGGTGATACGGGCGGTGGCACCCCTACCGGCTGTGATGGCATCGATGTAAATACTTTATCTGTTTACCCTGAATTCCCACAAAAAGATTGGCAGGGCAAATCTAGCCATGCCAATCAAGGTGACATGGTTGTCCACAACAACACTGTTTACCAAGCAAAGTGGTGGACAAGTGCTGAACCAGGTGGTGCAGACTGGAATAACATCTGTAGTTTATAAGCTTTTTATAAACACCCCAAACGTTAATAACCCTTACTAATAAACCAGCTATAAATACTTCGGTATTTATAGCTAGGGGAAAGTTATGTCTAAAATTAAGTTTAAATTAAAATCTACCGCACTAAGTTTAGTGCTCACTAGCCTGTTGGGCGGTGCTTGTAATCAAGTATCTGCTCATGGTTATATGTTCAGCCCCATGGCGCGCCAAGCCTTTTGTGAACTTCAACAAGGGTACTGGTGGCCTGAAGATGGCAGCAATATTCCCAATGCTGCTTGTCGCGCCGCTTATTTAAGCTCTGGTCATTTTCAATTTGTTCAACAACATGAATTTTCAGTCAATACGGCAGATTTTACCAATCCTGACGCGGTGAAAGCTAACCTGCCTAACGATACATTATGTGCCGGTGGCGATAGCAAAAAGAAAGGTATGAATTTGCCTTCACCTCATTGGCAACGCAGTGACGTTATGCCCAATGCCAACGGTGATATCAAGATAAAATTTCTTGCAACAACACCGCATAATCCAAGTTTTTGGGAGTTCTATTTAAGTAAACCAAGTTATGACGGGGATACCATGCCACTAACATGGTCGGAGGTAACCTTAGTACAGTCGCACGGTAATATTGACTTCATTAAGGATGCTGACGGTAAACGTTTCTATGAAATGAACGTGAATATTCCAGCCGATAGACTAGGCGATGCTATTTTATTTAGTCGCTGGCAACGAGATGATGTTGTCGGGGAAGGCTTTTATAACTGTAGTGATATCTCAATTGTAAGAGATACTGTCGATCCTGATTCTTGGTTTGACGCCGGCTTTTATCTAAAACAAGGGCAAGCAGCCGTAGTAGGTGAAACTGTCAACTTACGTTTATTTGATCAGACAGGTCAAGAGTTAGTGAATCAACAACTTGTCATTACTGAACTCAATCATGCAACGTGGGCGAGCGATTTTGCCACAAGCTTAAATCTTGATAATAGCCACTTGATGAACATTGGTGTCAAAAATGCTCAAGATGAAATTATTTTTGATTCACAAAACCTGCTTAGCAACATCACCTATGTAACAAACCCAGATCATACCTTTGTTTTAACAGTGCAAGCCGCACCGATTAATACCGCGCCTATTGTTCACGACATTGCAGACATTGTAATGAACGAATCAACAACACAAGCAATTCATGTACATGCGTTTGATGATGAGCAAACAAGCTTGAACTTTACTTGGCAGATCCCAAGCGAATTAAGTTATACCGGTGCTGGAGCCAACATCAACCTCACTTCCGGTGTTGTCGATATTGATAGTAACTTCCTGCTAAGTGTTGCCGTATCTGATGGGGTATTAACGACAAAAAAATCTTTTACCGTCACGGTTAAAAGTAGCTCAGTAGATCCTGTGACACCCGCTTGGGATAACAACATTGCGTACTCTGCTGGCGATAAAGTGAGCTATGAAGGCAAAGTGTATTCCGCTAAATGGTGGAATAAAAACCAAGCACCAAATAACAGCAATGCTTGGCAACTCGAATCACCTAACGATGGCGGCACGGCAATTTGGCATGCTCAGAATGAGTATTCACAAGGCGCAGTCGTAAGTTATCAACAAATAAATTATCAAGCTAAGTGGTGGACTAAGGGTGAACAGCCTGATGTCAGCAATGTTTGGCAAAAGCTGCAACCCTAAATCATAACCAGCACAACAGAATACCCACAACAATGCTGAACATACCCTAGGTAATACGTTCAGCAATATTATAATAAGAGGACATTATGAACAAAAAACTACTGACGATGTGCGCAATTAGCGCTGCAATCTCATCACAATATGCTGCTGCTGCGCCTGCGGCTCCAAGTATTGATTGGACACCACAAAACTACTCTTTTGTAGAAGTAAATTTAGAAGGCCAAGGCTCTTATAAAGAATTAGTTAAAGCCAAAGAGCAAGTTGAAATCGCTATTAAATGGAATTCATGGAGTGGCTCTGGTGGCGATAATTACAAAGTATATTTCGATAATACTATGGTTAATGCAGGTACTTTTGCGGCCGGCACAAAAAGCGGCGTGATTAGCTTTCCTTATGATCAATCTGGTCGTCATCAAATGACTATCGCCTTGTGTGAAGGCACTGTGTGTGCAACTAGTGCACAAAAAGAAATTGTAATCGCTGATACTGATGGTGGCCATTTAGCGCCACTTTCAATGAATATCGATCCAAATAATGGCACTTACCCAACACAAATTGATAACGTAGTCGGTGCCTATTTTGTTGAATGGGGTATTTACGGTCGAGGCTATGATGTAAGCCAAATACCTGCAGATAACTTAACCCATTTATTATATGGTTTCATTCCAATTTGTGGTGCTAATGAATCACTTAAAGAAATTGAAAATGGCAATAGCTGGCGTGCATTAGAAAAAGCCTGTGCTGGCTCAGCAGATTATGAAGTCGTTATTCATGACCCCTGGGCAGCCGTGCAAAAAGCCTTACCGGGTATTGATGCAAAAGATCCTATCCGTGGTACTTACGCACAGTTAATGGCGTTAAAGCAACGTAACCCTGATTTAAAAATACTGCCTTCAGTGGGTGGTTGGACATTATCAGACCCATTCTATGGTTTTACTGAAAAAGCTAACCGAGATGTTTTTGTTGCATCAATGAAGAAATTCCTCAAAACATGGAAATTCTATGACGGTGTTGATATTGACTGGGAATTCCCAGGTGGCAGTGGCGCTTCACCAACGTTAGGTGACCCTATTAATGATGGCCCAGCTTATGTTGCCTTAATGCAAGAGCTACGTACCATGTTAAACGAGCTAGAAGCTGAAACCGGTCGTACTTATGAATTAACCTCTGCTATAGGCTCTGGTTATGACAAAATCGAAGATGTGGATTATGCCGCTGCGGCGCAATTTATGGATTACATTTTCGCCATGACTTATGACTTCTTTGGCGGTTGGAATAACGTTACAGGTCATCAAACGGGATTAAATTGTGGTAGCCACATTAGTGTTGATGAATGTAATGGCACTGGCTTAGATGATAGCGGCGAGCCTCGTAAAGGTCCGGCTTATACCATCACCAATGCAGTAGACCTCTTACTTGCACAAGGTGTTGCCGCGAAACAAATTGTCGTTGGTACTGCAATGTATGGTCGTGGTTGGGAAGGTGTATTACCAGCAAACACAACTATTTTAGACAACCCTATGACAGCTGATGGTACGGGTAAATTAACCGGTTCTACCGCGCAAGGTGTTTGGGAAGCAGGCATTATTGATTACAAAGGTCTAGCTCAACATATGGTTGGTGCTTCTGGTACTGGCGTTAATGGTTTTGAAGTGGGCTACGACGAAATGGCTGAGGCTGCTTATGTATGGAATCGACAATCAGGTACCTTAGTCACTTATGATAGCCCTCGTTCTGTTATGGCAAAAGGTCAATATGTTAAAGCCAGTGGTTTAGGTGGTTTATTTGCTTGGGAAATAGATGCTGATAATGGCGATATTCTTAATGCAATGCATGAAGGTTTAGGCGGTAGTGTTGGTCCAATTAACAAAAAACCTGTCATTTCATTAGCTAATAGCTTCTCAGTAGATTCAGCACAAATGATCAATATCGCTGCAACAGCGACAGATGCCGATAATGATAGCCTAACTTATAGCTGGACAGTTGATAGTGCCCTAACAACTGGAGCAACAAATGCTGCTGCTGTTGATATTACCGCAACTACCGTGACAAAAAATACTAACTACGTATTAACGCTAACCGTATCAGACGGCAAAGCAAGTGTTAGTAAATCGACAACATTAACTGTCGTTGCGCCAAGTACCGGAAATACCGCACCTGTTGTTAGCGTTATAAGTGATGTTAGTGTTGAAGAAGCAATGCAAGTAAACATTGCTGTTTCTGCAAGCGATGTCGATAACGATACTTTAACTTACACTTGGCAAGTACCAACAGGTTTATCACTGGTAGGCTCAGGTGCCAATGTAAGTTTAACTGCTGGAGAAGTTGCTGCTGATACAAATTATACCGTAAGTGTCGAAGTTAGTGATGGTACTGCCGTTACTTCACAAAGCTTCACGGTAACAGTGACGAATAAAACGACTGGCGGAACAGATACTTGGGACAGCAGTAAAATCTATAATACTGGCGATACGGTTGTTTACAATGACGTTACTTACCAAGCCAACTGGTGGACTAAAGGTGAACAGCCTGATCAAAGTGCTGCTTGGTCTGAAGTAATTCCTGATGATGGCAGTGTTCGGGCGTGGCGTGCAGATTTAGTTTACAACGGCGGCGATACAGTTTCACATAATAACGAAACGTATACTGCTGGCTGGTGGACTAAAGGTGAAGAACCAGGTGTTGCTGGTGTTTGGAAAAAGTAAGGATACATGTTGTAAATAGTTAGTGGCCTTTCTCACACGGAAGTGGAAACCTTTTGGTATGAGGCAACTAATTAACTCCCCACACTTTTGCACCTAGTTCAGTAATGAATCTAGGTGCTTTTTTATATTATTTTTCGGACAATATTAATTAATACATATTCATCAAACAAGAATATGGGTAGGTTTACGAGTTAAAACCGAAGATGCTAGCGGCTTAAACTCAGCAATCGGGTTAATTAACACACCTGAAAATTTCTGACTATTCGCAGGGTCGGTAATATCAAACATTTGTTTATTATTACCCAGTTGTAAACGATTTAAACACGACAGTTTAAAGTCAGCTTGAAATAAATCATAACGTTCAAATTGACTTTGCAACTGCGGATTATCTTGCTGATATTGCTGGATACAAGCAGCGACATTTTGCCAAAACTGATGTTCAGAGTAAGCCATAAATTGATAAAGAATTTGACTGATATAACGAAATATTGAGTCAAAGATATCAGTAAATAAATACAGCAATGCCATTTCATCAGTCATCGACACTTTAATTCGCTCTACTGCTGTCGGCAGTGAGGCCGTGCTATTGAGTAAACAAATTTCTTCGCCAATATCTTTAATTAATACTTTTATCGGTACATTATTTTCAAACACTAAAATAATATTTTCGCCGTGTGGCATAAATACGACTTGATGCTGATAAAAACAATGAATCAGCGGCGTTAAATACGCATCTAAGTACCGATTAAGCCACTGATTAATACTCAAGCCTGATGATTGAATCATGTGTGGTAACAAAGCATCGCCCGCGGGATCAATATGTAATAGCGCCGCCATTGTCATGACATTTTGCTTTGTGGTTATTTTACTGTGCGGATTTTCACGCCATAAAGAAGCTAACATTTTTTTATAGGGCGAATCTCCGACAATATCATTATCGTAATAAGCAATATTGTACCCTGTAGCGGCAACCTCTCTTAATACGGTAAACTTTTTACTTTGCAGGTAATCATCTTGTAAAACTAATCGATTAATCCAGTCATTAATTTCAGGGGTAGAGCGCATATATTGGGTAGACAGACCACGCATAAAACCCATATTTAAAATAGATAAGGCCGTTTTTACATAATATTTTTTTTCATCACTGACATTATAGAAAGTGCGAATAGACTGCTGCGCTAAATAATGCTCATTGCCATAACCTAAACAAACTAGGCGATTATTCGCCAGTTCATTGGCAAAAATATGCACCAATTTATTTTGCCATTGCCAAGGGTGCACTGGAATTAACAAATAATCATCAGAAACTAAGCCTTGCTCGGTTAACTGACGATCAAAATTTTGTCGTAAAGCTAAATCTAACTCTTGTGCAATCAGGCTTTGATAATCAAGATCGTTACTGGCAACAAAATCCGCATGATCTTTATGTGCGGCTAACCAAATTAACTGTAAAGGTGTTGCTGCCTCTGGCGCATATTGATGATAGTCATTTACACCAAAACCAATACGGCCATTGTTAGCAATAAAAGCTGGATGGCCTTCAAACATTTCATGTTCTATTTCTTGGAAGCTAGCATTACTGAGTTGCCTCGCAGTTAAGTAATCTTTATTAAGTTTATAACAGCTACTTAATAAAGTGCTGCTAACCTCCTCTAAGTATGTCGCCAAGGTCGCTTGCGGAATACTGAGTTGCTGGCTAAATTCTAAAATAAATTCCACTGAGTCTAATGCAACTGGCTTATCCGATTCGAATTTCACAATGCTATCTTCATCAATAAACCAGTGATTTAATTGCATCAATTGCGCGTTAAAGCGATAGCTAATGGTGTTATCGACATTATTTAGTTGATAACAGCTCCAAACTTTGTCTGTACCAATAATCGTCGGCGTTAAGATACGTTCATGGCATAATTCAGTTAATATCTTCTTGAGGAGCAATTGATTGGCCTTACGCCAAAGAGTTGAGGTAAGTTGTTGATAAGCCAGTTTAGGATCGAGGTTAATCTTAGGCGCTGCATTAGTTGTCACTAAATCAAGTATTCGCTCTGCTTGCTCAAAGGCTGGTCGCTCACAAAAACCCAGTAGCGCTTTTTTATCTCCAAGGGTTATTTTCTTGTGGTGACGAATGCCTACCCTGCAATTGAGCCTATGTATTTTATAATTATTCTCATCTGGCTCAACAACAATGCGTAAAGCGTTTAGCTGATTAAAGACAAAACTCATAACAAAACGCATCACTTCAATACTAAAATTCTTAATCGGGTTATCTGTAGGCGCTAATAAAATATGCATACCCATATCGCCCTCTTCAACTTCGTATTGCTCACCAACCGCATCAAATTTAGGTTCATAACATTCAATAAGAAAAGCGGGCTGGTTATTATAAAAACCTAAATAAGCTTGCTGATGATCACTTTCCGCAAGCGCTTGATAAAAAATGTTAATTTGTTCAAGGCTATCATGTTGCATACCCCAGAATATTGCCTGATTATGATTCAACCAAGGTTGAATGACTTGTCCATGTTGATCAATATCTAGCGCTTGTAATGATAATCCACCAAAATTTGGGATCTTTTTAACGGTAAGGTTATTAGACATTGTTGACTCCTATGCATTTTTTAGATTGTTGAGTGTTAAAGATAAATAACAGGTAAAAAAGAATAACCGTCAGTGCAAAACCTATTACGGCAAAGGTGAAACTGTTATGTATTGAGGTGTATTCAACGAGAGTACCAACAGTAAAAGCAGACAGTAATAAACCTATATTCTGAAAGAAATGGATATTACTGTAATCTCTATTGTATTGTGCAGGTTGACTCAGTGAAAATAATAATGTTTGTAAATGAACCGTGGTTTGGAACATGCCCCAGCCAAATAGACAACGGCCAATAACAATACTAGCCATGTTATCAATGCCCTGTAAAAACAATCCAATAATGCATAAACACAGTGACAGCATAATGGTTTTTTTATAACTAGAAGGTGCCGATTTTTTTTGTCTCCTATGGTTGTACCATAATCCTAATAAAGCGGCCCAAGCAGTAATAGAATAAATAACACTACTGAGTATTTCATTGTTAGACAATGATACTGATTGCCAATAAATCGCAAAAAATGGACGAATTAAAAAGGCACTCATATAAACCAATAACGTAATTAAGCCTAATTTGATAATATAACTAGGTAAGAATTTTTCTTTGCTTAACCTTGCATCGTTGTTAGATGTCACCACATTTTCTTTGATTGGCTTTTCAGTACTAAGCTCCTCACTCGGCCGCCAAGCTACCGCGCCCAAACGAATAAGATAACAACATATCAGTGTTTGTATTACATCGGTACTTGCCATCACTAAGTAGGCATTTTGTGGATTATCACTGGTTAAAATAATACCACCCAAAAAAGCGCCTGCAATACTGCCAAAATGCAATATCACCGCAAATAGCCCAACCATGGCTAAATGTTTATCCTTTTGTTCTTGTTTAATAATATAAGGGTAAACTAATAAGTAGCTCGCTTTAAAAAACAACATCAATAACGATAACAACCAAAATGTAGTGATTGATGTTGTATAAAAACAAGCAATCGCTAACGTCGTCGATATCGTTTGGGTATATAACCATAAATGTAATTCATTTATATATTTAGCTACTTTCGCCCACAGGGGAAAACTAAACATCACCACAAAACAACACGCGGCAATATAAGCACCAACGTGTTGAGGAGAGTTAATTGCAAAAACCTTACTAAAAAATTGCGGGTAAAAGGGTAGTAATAAGGTATCGCTAATATCCGCCACCAATATCAGTAAAATTAAACATAACCGAATACTCATACTTCTGATAGTTCCTGATGTGTAACACTGGGAACCGCAAACTGTTGGAAGGCAATTTTGCTTTCAATAGGATAATGTTCAACGCCTGTTATCTCTTTGATTAGCCATGCATTACGGTAACAAGCCATGCCTAAATCAGGGGTAACAAAGCCATGAGTATGTAACTCGACATTTTGTACAAAAATTTCACTGCCTTGGTTATCAATACTGTAATTACGATTAACATCAAAGCGACCTTGTTTATCCCATTTAATACGGCCAACAATACCCGTTAGATAATCGGGTAATTGATATTGAAAACCAGTGGCAAGCACTAAGCGGCTCGTTTTCAGGCTAAATGTTTTCTCGATCTCATGTTGATATAGCTGTAGTTCGATACTATCGTTATCCTGATTTACGTTTGCTTGGCTTAACTCGGTGTTGGTATGCAAATCCACTTTAACTTCGCCATATAAACGTTTGGTGTAGAGCAAATCGTAAATATCGTTAATTAAACTCGCGTTAATGCCTTTATAAAGGTGCTTTTGCTGGCTTATTAAAGCATGACGTTTTTTATCGGGTAAGTTATAAAAATAGTTTACATATTCAGGCGAGGTCATTTCTAAAGTTAACTTGCTGTATTCAAGTGGAAAAAATCGTGGTGAACGTGTTATCCAGTTCAGTTGATAGCCATGAACATCTATTTCTTGTAATAAATCATAGAAAATTTCAGCAGCACTTTGACCACTGCCAACAACAGTAATTGAGTGTTGATCAAGTAAACTTTTTTTCTTGGCTAAGTATTGGCTAGAATGAAAACTCTGCTCTTTTACCGATTCACAGCGTTCTGGAATATAAGGGCTAGGGCCACTGCCTAAAACAATTTTTCGCGCTTGATACGTTATGCTATCGCCGGTTGTGGTATCAACAAAATCAACTTCATACAGCGCTGTGCTTTCATTAAAGTGAATCTTGTTAACTTCACTATTAAAACGAATATTTGATAATTGTCGACAAGCCCATTGGCAGTATTGATTATATTCTTTGCGCATTAAAAAAAAGCTTTCTCGAATATAAAATGAATAAATACGTCCTTGTTTTTTAATGTAATTTAAGAAACTCAATGGGTGTGTTGGATCAGCTAAAGTAACAAGATCTGCGATAAATGGCGTTTGCAAGGTGGCACTTTCTAACATCATGCCGGGGTGCCAATCAAACTGAGCATTTTTATCTAAAAATAATCCGTTTAAATCTTCAATAGAATCACTTAAACAGGCTAAACCTAAATTAAATGGCCCTAGACCTACCGCAATAAAATCATAAGGTTTATTAGACATGGTTAAGCTCCTTGGTACTGCTTGAATCAGTTAAATTTGTTGAATTAGTTAAGCTTTGCTCTGCAGTAGACTTTTGATCCTCGAAAAAGCACTGACCAAAAAACTTTATTTGGCCAATAATATCGCGTATATGGTCGAGCTTTGTTGCCGGATTAAGTAAGGTGAATTTAAGGTAGCGTTTATCATTAAACGTAGTGCCAGCAATAACTGCTTGTCCGCGATTAAAAATCTCTTTACGAATATAAACATTAGCTTGACTGATGATTTCATCACTCATCGGTGTAATTGGCACATAACGGAAAACTAAGGCACTTAACTCAGGCGCGTGTAATACCTCAAAGTGTTGATCTTCGTTAAGTAATAGATAACTTTGTTTAGCTAAAGCCATGACTTGCTCAAATACTTGACCAACTTTATCAGCGCCCATAGTTCGTATGGTTAACCACAATTTCAAGGCATCAAATCGACGCGTGGTTTGAATACTTTTATCAACTAAATTAGGCTGACCATCGTTTTTTTGTGATAAGGGGTTTAGATATTCTGCGTGGTGAGTAATATGAGAAAAGTGCTGTTTTTCTTTTAGGAAAAAAGCACTACTACTAACCGGTTGTAAAAATGATTTATGATAATCAATCGTTACTGAGTCAGCATGCTCTATACCGTTTAATAAATGCCTATGATGTTGTGTTGCTAATAAGCCACCACCGTAGGCAGCATCAACATGCAGCCAAATATCATGAGCTTGGCAGATTTCAGCCATCGCCTCTACGGGGTCAATACTGCCAAAGTCTGTTGTTCCTGCGGTGGCAACAATAGCGATTGGCTGTAAATCATCTTGCTGACACTGTTTTATTATTTTTTTTAACGCTGCAATATCCATTTTAAAGTTTTCGTCACAAGGCACAGAAATAACGGAGTCATACCCTAGCCCTAAAATAGCGGCTGACTTTTGTACACTAAAATGGCTTAGTGCCGAGGTGATTATGCGAAATTTATTGGCCTCCGCCGGTAAACCTTGGTCACGAATTAAACGTGTTGGCTGCGTTTTTTGCACATGATTATCGCGCGCCATTAACAAAGCCATTAAGTTTGATTGGCTTCCGCCACTAGTAAAAATACCATCTGCCTGATTGTTATAACCGATACGCTCGGTGGTCCAGTCAATCAACTTTTGCTCAATCAAGGTACCGCCAGCACTTTGATCCCATGTATCCATGGAAGAATTTATCGCTGATAATATTTGTTCGGCAACGACAGCAGGATATGCCACAGGACAATTTAAGTGAGCAACATAGTGTGGATGATGAAAATAAATAGCGTGGTCTAAATACAATGATTCAACTTCATTTAATGCCTCATCAATAGAATCAAGAGGTTGATCCAAGTTAATATCATCAAATTGCGTTGAAAGCTCTTGTGGTTGAATGCCTGAAAAAGGCTTGTCTGTTTGACGTAGTTTTTTATGCACTAACGACAAGCTACGCATAGCGCTTATTTCATAATTAATTAAGTTTTTTTCATTAAAAATATAGTCTTCGGTATTAGCTGGTTCGATGCTTTTTGCTGTTTGCCAGTTTAATTGCTGCTTTTTATTTACGTTGTCCATTACACACTCCATGTTGTTAATTTTTTACATACAAAATTGACTGCACTAGTAGATTCCAATGCAAGAATGTTGAGCTATTTACTGTTGTTATTTTATTCTAAAAATATAGAGGCACAGATCCTAATGCAAATCATTCGCATTAGCAACAAAAGATTAACAAATGTGACCAGTTGACATTTACATTGCAAGCACCTGATAAACAATAGTAATTTAACAAGCAGCAATACCATTGGTTAATTTAATGTAACTATTTTAAAAGGATTGCTTTTATATCGGCATAACTTTCATAGCTAAGGATTCAAAACAAAGGAAAGCCAACATATAGATAGTCAACTTAGTATTTAAGTATCAGTAGTGAAAATTAAAATGAATTAAAGACAATTTAAGCACTGAAAAGTGCGAGTAATTTAAGTACACTAACGCCGCTTTTCATCACATTTACGGACAATTCATTTTGCATACTCTAGCGCAGCTTCAATCTGGCGAACTCACCGGCATAAGTCAGTTAAAATTATCTGAAAACTTAACCACATTTCCACTAGAAATTTTAACGCTAGCTGACAGCTTGGAGATCCTAGACTTATCCTCTAACGCCTTATCCGAATTACCAGAAGAATTAGTGCAGCTGACCAAGCTAAAAATAATTTTTGCCTCACAAAACAAGTTTGAGCACCTACCGGAGGTGTTGGGGAAGTTAGCGAATTTAGAAATGGTTGGTTTTAAATCAAACCAGATAACACAAGTAGCTGAAAGCTCACTACCTGCTCAGTTACGTTGGTTAATCCTAACGGATAATCAAATTGAGTCCTTACCCAATTCATTAGGTGAGCGACCTAGGTTGCAGAAGCTCGCCCTAGCTGGCAACCGTTTAACAAAATTGCCTCAAACATTAGCTCAAGCGCATAACCTTGAATTAGTACGTATTTCGGCCAATAACTTAAGCGAATGCCCTGAACAGTTATTAAACCTACCAAATTTGGCTTGGTTTGCTTTTGCAGGAAATCCATTTTCTGCTCTTAATCATACCGAACAGTCTGCGCTTAACTCAGTACCTGAGCTTTCATCAGACAGCTACACCTTAGAAAATGTACTCGGTCAAGGTGCTTCCGGTGTAATTTCAAAAGCTCATTGGAATAAAACACAAACACAATTCCCTGATGAAATTGCTGTAAAAGTATTTAAAGGTGAAGTGACCAGTGATGGTTATCCACAAGATGAATTACAAGCTTGTTTGCAAGTGGGTAATCACCCCAATTTAGTACAATCATTAGCGCAAGTTACTGAGCCAAACTATCTTGCGCTCATCATGAACCTCATTCCTGCACATTACCAAAACCTTGGTTTGCCACCTTGTTTTAATAGCTGTACCCGAGATACATTTCCACAAGGCTTTAGTTTATCAATAACGCAAATTAGTCATATCGTAAATCAAATGCAAGATGTCTTTACCCACTTACATAAAAACCAAGTCTGTCATGGTGATTTATACGCCCATAACACTTTATTTGATGACCAAGGTAATATCATTTTTGGTGATTTTGGTGCGGCAACTATGTATCAAATGTTAACTCCTGTACAACAAGAAAAAGTGAAACATATTGAGCACCGAGCACTAAGTCATTTTATTGAAGATTTATTGAGTATTTGTGCTGAAGAAGATAAAGCCAGTGAAGAATATATTTTATTAAAAGCGCTCAACAACGCTGAGCATTGATTAGATAAGCCTTCAGCCCTAAGTAAGATCATTAACTATAATTGTCTTACTTAAACTCAAGATAACTAACATTATCGATTGATCTATAAATTAACGCTATTGCTTGGTCAATGGGTAAAGGCTTACTAAAATAGTAGCCTTGACCAATATGACAGCCATGTTGAGTTAACCATTCAAGTTGCTCAATGGTTTCAATCCCCTCGGCAGTAACTGTTTTCCCTATATTAATAAGTAAATCAATTAAGGATGCCAGTAATTTCTGGCTGGTTTCATCGTGCAGTAATTCACTAACAAAACTCCTATCAATTTTAATATTATTAGCAGGCAAACGTCTTAAATAATTCAATGATGAATAACCGACACCAAAATCATCCATTGAAACTTTTATGCCAATATATTGTAGCTCTTTAATTCTTATAATCGCCTCATCAATATTATGAATTAAAGTATCTTCGACTATTTCTATGTAAATATTTTGTGGACTAACTTGGTAAATATTTAATAAACGTACAATCTTTTCGACTATTTTAGGTGACATAAAAGTATCCGCACCTAAGTTAATAGCAAAAACTAATGGACTTGGACTTAACTCACAGAGCTGCTGGCATCTTTTAATACCCTCTTCCAAAATCCATTCTTCTAATAAAGGCATATACTCAGTGTCTTTTAATATAGGTAAAAAACTATCTGGCATTAACAAACCTCGTTGAGCATGCTGCCAGCGTACAAGACACTCAAAACCAAATAGCTTATTTTCTGTAATTGAGTAGAAAGGTTGAAAATGAAGTTGTAATTCTTTTTTAATTAACGCTTCGGGAAACTCATTTATTAAATTAAATCGGTTTAAAATAATACTTTCCATTTCGTTTTTGAAAAATGAAAATCGTTTAGTTTTCGATCCCTTAGCAGTATACATGGCAATATCAGCTTTTTTGATGATATCGGTAATTGAATCCTTAGGGTTACTTACCGTTGTAATACCAATACTTAGTTGTATATTAATCATTTTGTTATCAATGTTGGCGGGATCTTCAAAGCTTTTTAAGATCAAATCAACAATTTTTAATATATTGGCTTTGTCACTGATGTTATCTAATAACACGGTAAACTCATCACCACCAAGACGAGCAACAAGGTCACTTTTCCTAATACTATTTTGTAAACGTCTTGCTACCGTGGTTAATACCTTATCACCAACATCATGGCCCAGAGTATCATTAATATGTTTAAATCTATCTAAGTCAATGAAAAATACAGCTATAAAAGAGCCGCCCTCTTTTAGATTAGCCACTTTTTGTTGTAATGCTGTTAAAAAATTCTCTCTGTTTGCTAGCCCAGTTGTACAATCAAACATTGCTATTTTTTTCAGCTCTTCTTCTCTATCATTAACCACATTATTTAACTGGTTTAGTCGCAATGCTAATTCATTAGAAGAGTCTTCTAAAACATCAATTTCATCCCAGAAGAAGTTGTCATGTTTACCCGATGAAAACACAGGGATTTTCTTATTTTTAGCTAACGTTGGTAAGTACTCTTTCAGCTTTTTTAATCTAGAAATAGGTTTCCACAAAACAATTAAAATAACAAAAAACATGATAAAAATAGTAACAACAGAAAACAAAATGAATGTTTGATTAAACTGTTTATCCAAATACAGAGTCTGGCTAATATCATTAAAAATAACGAAGAAACTGCTACCCTTGTTGTTAAAAGGTATTGGAAAAGCACTAATAAAGTAATGTTCCTCCTTAAGTTCACCGATAGCTCCTTTATTGGATAATTCTTGAACAGACACACTTGCACTTACTTGCCTTAGTAGCTGGTAATAATATTTATTGACCTCACCATTTAACATTTTGAATTCGCTATCAAGCCAAGCTGATTTGTTTAGATCTATTTCATATTGTGCTGCGGTATTCATAGAGGTGAGCATGACTGCTTTTAAATTTAAGAGCTGTTGAAACTGTGTAATAGGATTAAGTAAGTTAGTACTAACAATTAATGTCGCTGCCCCCTTGCTAAACTCTAAAGGAATTACAATATTAAGCAGGCAGCTACTTTTACAAACAATATAGTGCACCGGTAGACCTGAGTTGTTACTAGATTTTATGTATTGCTCAACGCCATTAATTTCGAGTTGCCCATGTTCAAAGTTTTTTAGGTTATTTTGGTAATACAGTGCTGCGCCTGTTGCTCCCCAGTCTAAGGTAAGATTCGGCCATTCCAGTTTAAAATAATCAACTAGAGTATGCTCTGAACTATCTTGCTCGGAAGCGAGTTTATAAACAGCATCCTCAACTGTTTGCACATGAAGTTCAATTGCATTTTTCAGGTACACTTCAGAGACTTCTCTAAAGTTAATTTTCTCCTGAATTAACCTATCATCAAGTTCTTGTTTTGCCAGATAGGCATAAGACATTAAAACTATCGTCTGAAATAAAAATAAAAAGAATAATGCTTTCCAGATTAAACTAATACTTTTATGCGCTAGTTGCTTATGTTTCATAATCATTCCTAAAAACTATAAGAGACTTGCAAAGACCACAACTGCCAATACTTTTCATTATTACGACTGTGATCTAATTTAATGGTAGGAGAAATAGCCGCAGTCCCTTCAAAAAAATGACCTTCAAAATTCATTTGCCATTTAGATGATAATTTCCATTTTATCCCTGCAGTCAAATCAAAACTGTAACGACTAAAAGCAGGCATGCCGGTATTTTGGTAATAGTCAGAGCCATCTTTGTCATCAATATCGGTAAAATATTTGCCATATCGCAACATCAAGATTAAATCCTCTTTGAGGAAATAACGCCACTGCCCGTAAAATCCGGCATTAACTAGGCTATTGGTTGTAATCTCAGGAAGATCGGGCTGTGGCATGAATGCTGGTAAACTAGGTATAAATAAATCAAAACCTTTTATCTCTGTATCTTGATAAATGAACTCAAAAGTAAAATCCCAAAACTCTGAAAAGTACTGGTGAGAAAAAATATAACGGTCAAACATTATATCCCCTGCCTCCATTGCAATAGGGTCACCCAGATCAAAAAGCGGTTCGGTATAAGCTTGCGGGTTTTCATAACCCAACGAGATGGCCCAATTGCCAGAAGCAGACTCCCAGGTGGCATTTATTTGGGCGTTACTTTCAGTGTCTATTTCACCAGCTAACTCTTTGCCCAAAATACTTTCGCTCAAATCGTCTGATACTGGATAACGACCATAAGCTAACGTCCAATTTAATCGACCAATGTTAAAGACCTGATTGCCATACAAAGAAATACCATCATACGATGTAGTTGTATCTCGTAAAGTATCTTGATAGACCGACTGAGGTAAAAAGATTGAGGGTCTTGCGCTAGGAATATCTCTAGTCGAATTAAATACCCCTAAATCACTTTTTATACGCCCCAAGCGAAAGCCAATATTAAAATACTGTTGATTAACAAATTGGTAATCAGCCATTAAAAAATCTATCCGAGCACTTTCTATTTTGCCCCAGTTTCGATACATCGCTTGCCCTGAAAACCGTATCTTGTCATTTAAAAGATAGTTTGCCTGCAAGGCTAAAATAGTCATATTTAATGAAACTTTGTCTTCTTCATCAAAAAACTGGTTTGCAGAGGTATAAGAAATACCTTGAGAGGCAAAACCAGCAAAAGACAAATCTTTTTGCTCATAGGCAAAAGCGATACTCGGTAATATGGAAAGTAATAGCCACTTACTTTTCTTTAAATAGGACAACATAGCGGATACCTTCCATTATTATTTTATTTTCAATATAGCCAATTGCACCTGGGGTTTTAGCTATCACATCAAGTAACTCTTGTTCATTACTCACTTCACTAGGTTTCAGTGCAAAGCCACTAAAAACAAGCTTTTGCCAGCGACGATTAAATTGATAGGGATATAAACCAAGAGTATTTTTAACAAATAAATTATGAGTTTTATGAGTTGCCGGCAATTTAAAAAGCTTGATTAAGTTGCCGCTAGGCCAATGTGTTTGCTGTCCGAGATAAATAGATTTAATTTGCTGATGAGATACCTCAGATAAATCAACAGAGTCATTAACAATAATTTCAACTGCATAGCTTGATAGGGGCATCAAAAATGATATTAAGAATATGATGAGCGATGGATTATTATTTTTTAAATTCACGTCCTTGCACCCCACACCCCTATTTTTCAAGTAGTATTGAGTATTATCGTTAACTGGTAAAATTCAAGAATAAAGCTAATTTAATCACTAAACAAAAGCTGAAACCGCGGGCTATAGCAACAGATAAAGTAATATGCAAATGCCGATTATTTAGCACTTGAAACCATATGAGTTTATGGAAGTTTTATGACATATATGAAAGAGGCAGTGATAACTTTAAAGAGTTACAGCAGTGCTGAGATAGATATTATCAAGCTCAAGGAAGTGTTTACTTATTATTAATCAACTAAACTATTACGTTTCAGGCTCCTTCTGACATTGTTACAAGGTTTAGCTAGTCGAGATATCTCACCAAGTTTAGGTATAACATTATCATCTAACTTTGTTTCCCAATCACAAAGTTCAGTATCAACAATTTATAGTAACTTTTTCGGGCAACCAACGCCAGAGATGCCACAAAAAAAAAGCGTGTAGATTAACACCTACACGCTTTTTAAAATTGCTTTAAATAAGGATGATTTAAAGCAATTCAACTCAAATTAACTAACTAAACCTTAAATTGATTCACGACTGTCGTCAGATTCTCCGAGTAATTTTGCAAACCTTGCAAACCGTCACTCATTTCTGCCGCACCTTGTACCGTATCTTCAGTCAAACCTCTAACATTTTCGATACTTTTTGATACTTCTTCAGCAACCGTTGACTGCTGAGTAACCGATTGAGCAATTTCTTGGGTTTGGTTTTGAATGCTGGTGATAACACCTGTTATCTCAGTTAAAACACTTTGCACCTGCTCAGTAAGCTCCACACTAGATTGTGCTTCTGTTTGGCTACTTTCCATTACCGTCACCGCTTTTGACGCTGAGGTTTGTAATTCATCAATAATTTTTTCGATACTCGACGTTGATTCTTGTGTACGCGAGGCGAGTGTTCTCACTTCATCGGCAACAACAGCAAAACCTCTACCTTGTTCACCAGCTCGTGCCGCTTCAATCGCTGCGTTTAATGCTAATAAATTAGTTTGTTCAGCGATGCCGCGAATTACATTTAGCACCTCACCAATACTCTGGCTGTCTTCTTTAAGCTTATTAACGACAATTGCTGCAGAACTAACATTTTCAGCTAACTTGCTGATGCCCGCAGTTGCTTGGTTAACGACAGATGCTCCCTGAGCTACTTGAGTTTCCGCACTGTTGGCCAGCTCTTGCGATAAATTAGCGTTATATGATATTTCACTACTATTTTGCGCCAATTCATTTGCCGAAGTAGCAACCATATCGATTTCTTGTTTTTGCTCTTCAATAATGTCGATTGTTTGGCGACTGATAGTGGATGCAACGTTGGTTGATTGCCCCACCTCAGCCGTAATCACTACCGTTTCTTTCACTAAACCTTGAATTTTATCAATGAACACATTGAATTCTTTGACTAATTGACCAATTTCATCATTTTTAAGCGGCTCAATACGCTTAGTTAAATCACCATCACCTTCAGCAATATCATGCATGGTTTCTTGTAAACGGGCGATACGTTTAGTTAGTGGTAAAATCATGACATAAACCACTAATGCAATTAAGCCAATGATAATAAATACCACAAAACTTGATGACCAAAAAGCTTGAGTTACGGGTTCAGCTATAAGTTTTTCTGGCACCATAAAACCTAACTTCCAGTTCATTTTCGGAAAGTCGCTACTTACTTGATTAAAAACCACCTCATACTGCTCACCTTGCCATTGAACACTGCCAATACCTGAAGTACTGGTTAACGCTACACTCTGAAGCCCTCTAAAACCAGATGCATCAGTAAACTTAGCATCTATCTCTTGCATTAAGTCACCTGGTGCGAAGTCAGTATTAAAGCCAGGAAAGAATACCAATTTACCCGTATCGGTCATTAAAAAGGCTTCACCTTCACCTTGATATTTAATTTTTGAGAGTAAATCTTTACCTATGGTAGAGATTAAAATATCAATACCACCAATACCTAATAACTTGCCATTGGGTAAATAATAAGGACCGGTTATTGTCGCTGAAATAGAACCATCATTATTATCAACGGCGGGATCGGTAACATACATTTGCCCTTGATCTAGCCCAAAATCCCACCAAGGTCGTTTATTAGTGAAATAATCGGCATTGGTATAGCGACCATTTAAGTCAAAGTATTCATGAGTATTTTCACTACCAAAAAATACACTTTTAATAGCAGGATCTTTCGTTGAAAAGAATTTAAAATACTCAACAACTTGTTGATATTGCTTGTTATCATCTATTTTTGATAGTCTTTGGTTATAATTAGAAAACCAGTCAATAACTTGTGGACTGGCAAACACACTGTGCACGATTTGCCCCTTAGCTTCAAAGAATCCACGGACTTCTGTAGACTGTAATTTAACAATATCTTCAATTGAGCTAGTAATTTGTTTACGGGTATTATCACTGACATTAGATAAAATAAAGAATGAAGTGATGATGAGTAAAAGCGCGACTGCGCCCGAGATGCCAGTAACTAACTGACGCATAATAGAACCGTTTATAAAATTAAACATGAACTTCCTACTGCTTGATTGGTGTTAAACAAGTTTTCGCTTTCATTATTTGAGATCAAAACATTAATTTTGATATAACAAAAACTTTAGCATGGCATTGAGGAAATGGCTATTCGTTGAGATAAACGTAAGTTATTGATGAGTTTTTAGCCATTCAGCCAGCTGTGGAAAGTGATCGGTAACAGCCAATGGGTGAGTCAAAATATTAATATGATCATAATCTAGGGCATTACCGTTTTTCTTAGCGAGTAAATTAAATTTAGCTTGATGATTAGATGACTCGGCAATAAACGCTTTTACATCTTGCTCATGCCCTAAAACTTTGTCTTTTACCCCGGTAAAATGCCACGACGGCGGCCATGATATATTTTTAGCGGCTTTATTATAATCAAAAGCATCATGTGGATCTGCCCAAGCTCCTTTTTTAACCCAAGCAACACTTTGTACAAGGGATTTTTTAGTTTCATTATCAGAGCCTATACCGTATTTTTTTGCGTCTAAAAATCCGCTTTTATTGGCTAACTTGATGGCAAAATTGTTCCAAAACACATCTACTTTTAAAAACTTTTCTACACTTTTTACACTGACCGACCTTTTTGTGCCAAAACAAGTATTACTTAATACTCGCGATAACTGTTCGGGATAACGAGATAAACAACTAGCCAATAATACACCTCCCCATGAATGTGAAATAACATGCATGGCTTTATTGGTCGCTTTAGCGATGTAATCCATAAACATAGGAATGTCTTGGGTAATAGCTTCAAATTGACCAAAATCAGAACTAGCATTTATGATTGGTGTACTTTTCCCTCGCCCACGCAGATCAGCAACATAAACATCAAATCCTTGTTCAGCTAAATAGCAGGCTAATCCTTTTCCCTTTTTCGTATAAAAAATATGACCATTTTCTATCACGCCATGGATCATTAATATCGGAATTCCAGCAGGATTCTTGGAGATATGGCGAAGGTGCAAGCGAAAATCTTCACCTTCAATATATAATGATTG
>Ga0209292_1000846_pt1 | contig 39152 bp, 29 predicted proteins | sample GOMGulsemesocosm_2_FD_184634 | JGI IMG/M metagenome (GOLD analysis project Ga0209292, IMG submission 184634) | Methane-oxidizing microbial communities from mesocosms in the Gulf of Mexico - GOM9C Gulf of Mexico (SPAdes) (version 2) | ecosystem: Environmental > Aquatic > Marine > Cold seeps...
ATAGCTGGTATAAACATCCTACGTGACTATCGAGCTTAGATTATAAAAAAATATGAGAAAATTCTCAGGCACGCTCATGTCAGCATCTTACTAATAGTGATTCATTATTAGTAAATACAATAAAAAACGCCATATGTTAAAAATAAACATATAAAAGCCTTTGAATCGTCACTCGTTACCACATTTTATCAGTCATTTAGTTGTGGCTGTCCCAAAAAGGAGATACTGGCTGACACATTTCATCAATGGTTTAGTTATGGCTGTCCCAAAGAGGAGATACTTAACTTATGGATGTCCCTTACTGAGGGGGAGGCCGTGGTCTTGTTTTATTTCTTCGATTACTACGTATGTGTGATTTTTGGCAACGCCGGGAATATCCACAATCATCCCTAACACTTGTCTGTAGGCTTCCATATCTGCTATCCGTATTTTAACGAGATAATCAAAACCTCCCGCCACCATATGACATTCACACACTTCATTGATTGCAAGCATCGCCGCTTGAAAGTTATCAAAGACTTCAGATGTTGTTTTATCGAGGGTTATTTGGATAAACGCTGACATGCCAAACTTTAACTTCGAGGCATTAAGCTTAGCGCCATAACGTTCGATATAGCCATCCGACTCTAAGCGTTTGACGCGATCAAGGCATGGACTTGCACTTAATCCGACGGCATTGGCAAGATTTACATTAGATATTCGGCCGTTTCGCTGTAACGTTGCTAAAATATGTATATCGATACGGTCAAGGGGTTTGCTTTTCGCTAGAAGGTTCATTTCAGTATATCCTGCTGTTAGGTGACCTATATACCCCACAATTTACGGTATTCTTGTGAAATTAACCAGCACATTCTGCTGTTCGTTGGCTAAACTGCTCGCATAAATTACTACTACTAGTGAGGCTATTATGCTTTTCAACGACACTTTAACGACTACTAATCACATCCGCCAAACTATCCGCGATCATTATCGCTGTGATGAGAATGAGATCGTAAATTATCTTTTACCAATAGCCCAATTAAGTGTCGATGCTAAGACTCGTGCGTGGGAACATGCGCGACAGATGGTGGTCAATATACGAAAAGATAAAGGTGGTAGAGGTGGTGTCGATGCCTTGCTCAATGAGTTTGCGCTTTCGACGGAAGAAGGCGTAGTGTTGATGTGTCTCGCTGAAGCGTTACTGCGTGTGCCAGACAAAATAACCGCTGATCATCTTATTCGCGACAAATTAGCAAATGGCGACTGGAGTAGCCACATCGGTAATAGTGATTCTATTTTCGTTAACGCTTCGTCATGGGGTTTATTGATGACTGGCAAGCTGGTCAATTACTCTGACAAACAGAAAAAACTACAGTTTAATATGCTCAAACGTACCGTTGGCCGCTTGGGTGAACCTGTTATTCGAAAAGCAGTTCGTTATGCGATGAAAATTATGGGCACCCAGTTTGTTATGGGGCGTAACATTGATGAAGCGGTCAAGCGCGCGGTTGAACAAGAAGCAAAAGGCTACACCTATTCTTACGATATGCTTGGCGAAGGTGCTCGTACGATGGCTGATGCCGATCGCTATTACGCAGCATACGTTAACGCTATCGACGCCATTGGCATTGCAGCAAAGTTCAAAGGCCCTAAAGATAGCCCTGGTATATCAATTAAGCTGTCTGCCATCCATCCCCGTTACGAGTTTTCACACCGTGAGCGTGTCATTACGGAGTTAGTGCCGCGATTAAAAGCGCTTGCAATGCAAGCAAAAGCTTATGACATTGGCTTTACCGTTGATGCTGAAGAAGCTGACCGCTTAGATTTATCGATGGATGTAATTGAAGCTGTTTTTTTGGATAAGGATCTCACAGGATGGGACGGCTTTGGTATCGCACTGCAAGCTTATCAAAAGCGTGCAATCTTTGTTATCGACTGGATCCGAGACTTAACCCTGCGCACTAAACGTCAGATGATGGTTCGCCTCGTCAAAGGTGCATACTGGGATAGTGAAGTTAAAGAGTCTCAAGCCGAATGTTTTCCCGACTTTCCGGTGTTTACCAGAAAACCGTCGACCGATGTTTCCTATCAAGCATGTGCCAAAAGGCTTCTCGAATATCGTGATAGCATTTATCCACAGTTTGCGACCCATAATGCCTACACCGTAGCGACAATTTTAGAGATTGTTGGCGATGATACTTCAGGCTTCGAATTCCAACGCCTTCATGGCATGGGGGAGTCCTTATACAACCAAGTCATCAAAGGTAATGGCGCAGCTTGTCGTGTCTATGCGCCGGTTGGTGCCCATGAAGATTTATTAGCCTATCTAGTACGACGTTTACTTGAGAATGGCGCCAATAGCTCATTTGTTAATAATATTGTTGATGAGGATATTCCGGTTGAATCACTATTGTCAGACCCAGTAGAAACGGTACTGGCCTGGAACGACAAATATAATCCACAGATCCCGATGCCAATTAACCTTTATGGTAGTGAACGCGTTAATGCAAAGGGGATCGATTTGACCGATGTCGATCAAGTGAGCTTGATGAAGACAGCCCTAGCATCGTGGTTTGAACAACATAAAATAACGCGACAACAAGTTCCTGAAAATTGTGATGCTGTTGTCAATCCGGCTAATCATGATGAAGTCATTGGCTATATCAGCCATCTAGATCACCAGCAAATGTCTGATGTTGTCGCTAACGCAGCAACCGCGTTTGAAACATGGTCGATGACCGATGTCGCTTATCGCGCCCAAATACTTAGTAAGACTGCTGATTTGTTGGAAGAGAATCGCGATGAGCTTATCGCACTTTGTATCAAAGAAGCTGGCAAGATACCTGTCGACGGTGTTGCTGAAGTGCGTGAAGCCGTTGATTTTTGTCGTTACTATGCTGCGCGTGCCCAAGAATTAATGAGCGACGATCAACTTGCTTCTCGCGGTGTTGTTTTATGTATTAGTCCGTGGAACTTTCCATTAGCGATATTCATTGGTCAAGTTACTGCGGCAATCGTTACTGGTAATACGGTAGTAGCGAAACCAGCAGAGCAAACAAGCTTAATTGCACTTCGCGCTATTGAAATCATGGCACAAGCTGGCCTGCCTAGGTATGTGATCCAACCTGTGATCGCTCGTGGTAGCGAAGTTGGCAAAACTATTGTGCCAGATCCAAGAATTAGCGCCGTGATGTTTACTGGTTCAACAGAGACTGGTACCCGTATAGCCCAAACGCTTGCCGCTCGCACTGGCGATCCTGTACCGTTAATTGCGGAAACAGGCGGTCAAAACTGTATGATTGTCGATTCTACTGCCTTACCAGAGCAGGTCGTCGATGATGTTATTGCCTCTGGGTTCCAATCGGCTGGTCAACGCTGTTCGGCACTACGTGTGTTATTCATCCAGGAAGATATTGCCGATAAAGTGATTTTGATGATCAAAGGCGCCATGGCAGAACTTCATGTTGGTGACCCACAATACTTAAATACCGATGTTGGTCCAGTTATCGACCAGAAAGCGTTAAGTAGCCTCAATGAGCATGTCGAATATCTTGCGCAACACCCTAACGCAACGCTACATTACACTTGCGACCTACCAGAAATGGCAGATACTGGTCATTACTTCTTTGCGCCTCGATTATATGAAGTTAACGACCTGAGTGTACTTAAGCGTGAAGTTTTTGGTCCTTGCGTCCATATAATTCGTTTCAAAGGCAAGGACATTGCTAATGTGATCGATCAAGTTAATGGTACTGGCTTTGGCTTAACGATGGGGATCCATACTCGTATCGACCATAAAGCAGAGTATTTAGCGAAGCGCTCACGCGCAGGCAATATCTATGTTAACCGTAATATGATTGGCGCTATCGTTGGTGTACAACCCTTTGGCGGTCGAGGTCTATCCGGCACGGGACCAAAAGCTGGTGGTCCGATGTATCTAACTCGCCTGGTTAAAGAGAAAAACCTTACTGTCTCAGCGCGTTATACTAGTGATAAAACAGCAGCGTTAAATGCATTATTTGCCGAGGACAGCAACAATTCGTCGGTGATTGATGGTGCACTTTCTCACAGTGCGTCGGTCGCAGAGCAATGGCAGCACTGCGACGTTAACACCCGTATATCGGTGCTACGACAATTACTCGCTTATGTTGCAAAACAACCACAATTGGCCGACGAGCTTAACGCCAGTGATACATTACGCTGTCTAAGTCGTATGCTGCTCAGAGCAGAAAAGAAACTAACTAAACCGATAACATTACCAGGACCCACTGGCGAATCAAATAAGTTGTACTTAGAATCACGTGGTGTCCTAGCCATTATTGGTGACGAGGATAGTGGCTTTGATTTTTGGTTTGCTGCCATTATCACCGCGTTAGCGGCAGGCAATACGGTCATTGCGCTCACTGACGAAAAATTTGACGCCCTTGCCCATATTATTAATGACGCATTAAACAGTATCGGTATCGTGGCTGGTATTTTCCAGAGGTCATCGATGGGACAACTCGATGCCGTGATTGCACATCCGTTATTAGCGGGGGCTGTCATCGATGCGACAAGCGGCTTAACGCATCTAATCAACGATAAGCTTGCCGCGCGTACTGGTGCAATTTTACCATTGATTAATGCGTACACTCACGACAATCTATTTGCTCGCATGGTCACAGAAAAAACCATAAGTACCGATACAACGGCTGCTGGTGGTAATGCATCGCTTATGACGATGGAATTAGAGGACTAGCCATTTCCACTAACAGGCTTGGCGCCATATGTTTTGCGCGCCGAGTCAGTTACAATGGCGCCCATTGCAATTGTAACCAAGTCGAGTCCCATCAATGACCACCCAAGCATATATCGGCCTAACCGATCCTAAAACTCCTGATAACGTAGGTGCTGTGATGCGGGCGGCAGGTTGCTATGAAGCCGCTGGTGTTAACTACACTGGTGAGCGTTTTAATCGAGCCGTTGCTCGTGGCCAAAAACTTCATACCGACACCAAAAATGTGAGTCGCCGCATCCCACTAGACCATATCTCGAGCTTTAAAGACGCGATTCCCGAAGGTGCTACGCCTGTCGCGATTGAATTGGTGGAAGGAGCAACCTCGTTAATAGACTATCAGCATCCAAGTAATGCGTATTATATTTTTGGGCCTGAGGATAAATCATTAGATAAAGAAGTCGTGGCTTGGTGTAAAGACGTTATTTATGTGCCAACCGTTGGTTGTATGAATTTAGCCGCAACTGTTAACGTGGTACTTTATGATCGCATCGCCAAACTTGGACCAAATAACCAAGGGAATGCATTGATCATTGCATCAAGAGATAACAATAATCGACTAAAAGTCACATAAGGCCTAACATGAAATACATATTCAGCACGTTAATTATCGCTAGTACGATATTCCTTAGCGCTTGCGCAAGCACAACACCATTAGAGGTTAGCCAAGGATCGATCACCACTCATGAACTATTAGCTGAGCATTCAGGGTTTTCTGACTCATATCAACGCTATCAGCCCGACCAAACTCAGCTGTCGATACTGCAAGCAATTGATACACCGTTAACGATTATTAGTTTATTTGGTACTTGGTGCCACGATAGTGAACGGGAAGTACCTCGATTGATTAAGTTATTGCAGCAAGCTAATAACCCAAAGATAACGTTAGCGTTAATTTCAGTTAATCATCAAAAGCAGGCGGATGAGAAATATCGCTTAAAATACACTCCAACCTTTGTTGTTTTTGATCAAGCAGGCATAGAAATTGGCAGAATTGTTGAGCGACCAACAGATACTCTGGCCGCTGATATAATGAGCTTTATCGAAAAGTAGTTCTTTATAGGCAACGTTTGACAATAATAATGTCGCCTTGTTGGCGGGTTAGTCCGCCAACACCAATGATTGATTGGGTTTTGGCAATCACATTAATTTTTTTACCGCTAGCATCGAATACCACCGTAATGGCATCATCAGCTTTTGCCAATGTTAGGCTCAAAGACTGCTGATCCCACAGCACATCAGCCCCAGCACGCTTAGCTAATTTCTCTATTCCAACTTTATTGCTACTACAGGTTATCTTATCGGCAACCTGATTGAGCTGAGGCCAATTACCAAAACAACCACTCAATGAGGTTATGACGAACGCAACGAATGCTAGCCTTACCTTGTTGTGTCTAAAATCAATCATAAAAAATCCTTATCGAAGCAAAATAGATACCGCTACTAGCCGTTTTTTAGTATGGTAGCGTCAACACTAACAGAGGACCACCATTTTGACTAAAGTAATTGTTATCGTACTGATCGTTTTATCTATTTTATGGCTACTAAATCGTAACGCACAAGCCAAAAAGGCCGCACAACAAAACATTGAACTGGCTAATCAATTCTTAGCCGTCAATAAAAATGAAGACGGTGTTATAACAACAGAATCAGGTTTGCAGTACAAAGTATTGCAGGCGGGGCAAGGCGAAAACAGTCCAGAAAAACGCACTAAAGTCACTGTTCACTATCATGGCACATTGATCGATGGCACTGTATTTGACAGTTCAGTTGAACGTGGTCAAACAATCTCATTTGGCCTTAATCAAGTCATTAAAGGCTGGACCGAAGGACTACAAACGATGGTTGTCGGCGAAAAGACCCGTTTCTATATTCCTAGCCATCTTGGCTACGGCAATAGTAGTGCAGGTAAGATCCCACCGGGTTCATTGCTGATCTTTGATGTTGAACTCATTAGCTTCTAGCACTTAACATGCCTAAGTCATTCTATCGCTATGCGTTACCCTTTTTAGCGCCACTATTAATTTTTCAAGGACGGCGCCTTAAAGCGTCTATGCCTAAACTTCCTGAAGCGGCAGGGCAACGAAGTGGCGTTAGCGCGGAATGTGACGCATATAAAGTGCTTATCATCGGTGATTCAGCCGCCGCTGGTGTTGGCGTTGATCACCAACACCAAGCTTTGGCGGGACAATTGACCAACGCATTGTCCAAGGAACTGTCACTAGATTGGTGCCTTATCGCAAAATCTGGTGCAGATATTAGTGATTGCATTGCGGTCCATCAGGCCCAAACCACCAAGGATTATGACGTTATTGTTATCTCAATTGGCGTAAACGATGTTACTGGGCATACCAGCGCCAGTTTATGGCAGAGCCAACTACAGAAATTAATACGTGTGCTGGATAAAAAATACCATAGTCCGCATATCATCTTTAGTCATATTCCACCGATGGCACAATTTACGGCGATAAAACAGCCTCTACGATGGTATCTTGGACAAAAGTCTACTCACTTGAACCGCCTGATGTCTGCCATAATTGAGCGCCACAACAGATGTCATCTTCTATCGATCAGCGGTCAACTGAACGCAGATGATATGGCAAACGATGGTTTCCATCCTGGCCCTCGTGTTTACCAAAAATGGGGCGAGCAGCTTAGCCAGTTGATCATATCGCTTAACAAACAAAGTATTAATTAAGGAGCACCGAACAAGTCATGGAATTGATATTTTTTAGCACGGCCTTCATTTGCGGTTTCGTGGTATTTCAACTGAAACTACCGCCATTAATTGGCTTTTTGGCCGCTGGTTTCCTGCTCAATGCCGTCGGTTATCAATCAACCCCACTATTAGAACAACTGGCCAGCCTTGGTGTAACACTATTGCTATTTTCAATAGGGTTAAAACTGCGGGTAGAAAACTTAGCCAAGTTGCATATATTCGGACCAGCGACGTTACATATCGTACTCAGTACCTTGTTATTTTCAGGGATAACCTTACTGTTAGCGAGATTCGGCTTACCATTATTTCTTGATCTCGATCTCGAAACGTCCTTGCTCATTGGTTTTACCTTTAGTTTTTCCAGCACGGTTTTCGCTGTTAAGGTACTCGAGCAACGGGGTGAAATGTCGAGTATCCATGGTAAAATTGCGATTGGTATACTCGTGATACAAGATATCTTTGCGGTGGTATTCTTGGCGGTTAGTACCGGAAAAATTCCCAATTGGTGGGCGCTATTAATTTTAGTCACGCTACCTTTATTGCGTCCAGTGGTCTACAAAATTCTTGATCGTTCTAAGCATGGAGAATTGTTGCCACTCTTTGGTTTCTTCTTTGCCTTGTTTATGGGCTATCAAGCCTTTGAGTTTGCGGGATTAAAAGGAGATCTTGGTGCATTGCTGATCGGGATGATCTTGGCGCCGCATAAGAAGGCGGGGGAGTTGGCCAAATCGCTGTTAACCTTTAAAGATCTGATGTTAGTCGGCTTCTTTTTAAGTATCGGTCTCAATGCCCAGTTCAGCCCTCAAGCCTTATTCGCGGCAACGGTTCTGGTCGCTATCTTGCCCTTAAAAGTAAGTTTGTATTATTTACTGACCAATGCTTTCAAGTTAAGAGCGCGGACATCACTACTTACCGCATTCACGTTGTCTAATTATAGTGAGTTTGGTCTGATTGTTTGCGCAATTGCATCGGCAAACCAATGGATATCACCGCAATGGCTAGCCGTTGTGGCGATGGCGGTATCGATTACGTTTATCTTTGCGTCACCACTTAACGCCCATTCAAATGAAATATATGTCCGGATAGAAAACTTCTTACTCAAACATGAATCAAGCACTCGCTTGCCAATCGAACGTCCGGTGGTATTAAACAATACTAAAATTCTTATCTTCGGGATGGGGCGTATTGGCACTGGCGCTTATGAGACTATCGCTCAGCGCTATCCTGAGCTGGTGACAGGCGTCGACATTAATCAACAAAGCGTCGAAAAACACCAGATACGAGGGCGTAATGTTATTGCGGCCGATGCAACCGATCCTGATTTTTGGCAACATATTAATCACTCACAGGTTCAGGTGGTTATGCTGGCCATGCCAAAGCATATTCAGAATATTTCAGCGCTGGAACAATTAACGGCGTCTGGGTATCAAGGGCAGGTGTCGGCGATAGCAAATTATCCGGATCAACAACAAGAGCTTGAAGCGCTTGGCGTTCACACCACGTATAATTTTTACTTGGAAGCTGGCAGTGGTTTTGCCGATCATGTGACGGAAAATCTGGCTGAAAATTAAGCCTATATGTCCATAAAAAAGGAGCCTAAGCTCCTTTTTTATGGGGTTGTTACTTTTCTTCTTTATCTGAAGGACGCTTTTTCTGACATAGCCCCATCAGGAAGTTACGTAACATTTGATCACCACAAGGTTTGTACTGACGTGAACCTGGCTTTCTGAAAAATGCACTTAATTCAGATTTAGAAAATTTAAAGTCTGCTAATAACATAATCTCAAGTAAATCTTCTTCACGTAACTCTAACGCGATACGAATCTTTTTTAAGATAAGGTTATTATTGATTGTTGCATCTTTAGCAGGTGCTGGAGCACCTTCGCGCACGCCGCGCAACTTAATGATCAAGCCATCAAGGAATAAAGACATTTGTGACGCCGAACATTCGACAAAACCGGCTTCTGTATCACGCTTTAATAAGTGAGTGATCTCGCTTGGTGACATCTTGTGATCCGCTAACTTGAAAATTTCAGCCATCGTTGTTTCACGCAGATTTAAGGCGTAGCGCAAGCGACGCAATACTAGGTTATTCATAAATAAAGTCTCAGTTTAGATTTTGGCGCAAAAATAGCATAAATCGCGCTAATTTAATATGAATTATCGTTGTTGTTGCTATATAAGACAACAAATGGCCGAAAAAATCGTGATTCGAGTAATAGTTCAGTTAATAAGCGAATGATTGGATCGACGTTTTTGAGCCCATAATCGGGTTGCAAAGCAGCAATGCATCACTTATCGTAGTGAATGCAGCTTAATTTTGCTCATGTCGTCATAAAAAGGTATTAAATGTTTCTGCACAATCGGTTGTTAGCCAATGTAGTGTTCGTGTCGTTATTGATAATATTCAGCAATGGCTTAGCAGCGACTGGCAACCACAGCCAGTTCCTAAAGCGCCTGTCTATTAATGATGGTCTTTCCCAAAGCTCGGTCACTAAAATTGCGCAAGATCACGCTGGTTATATCTGGCTTGGCACTGAAATGGGCCTTAATCGCTATGATGGTTATCGGGTCATTCAAGTCGCCGGACCATCAAGGGTATTTACCCAAGAATACATCAATACAGTATTTGTCGATGACGCGGGCTATGTCTGGATTGCAACCGCAACCTCAGGACTTTGGCGCGTCGATCCGACATCGTTAGCCGCCACTTTATTTATCGCACCACAACTTGCTAACGCGGCAGACGTTATCACTGAAATTTACAGCATTAAGCAAGCAAAGGACAATAAGCTTTGGCTGTCCCTTGGTAGCGGAACCTATCTATTTGATGTATCGACCAAAGAGCTGACCCAGTATTTTTCCCTCAATGATACAGAAAATTTTGTGCGAACGATGTTAGTTCAAGGGAAAGAGATTTATAGTGCGACAACAAAGGGGCTCTATAAAACGAATATTGACACTAAAGCGTCAGTGTATGTCGAACATCGGCCCGACGAGATGGGGAATGTCGATACACTCAATACTAAGTTGTTACGATATCAAAGTGAGTTTGGACTCTTTGTTGGCACCGTTGATGGATTATATCGGATTGATTTACAAGGTCAGCGTAAATTAGTGATCCCCGGATTAAATATTTGGGATATTAGCTGGCACAGTGACCATTATATGATCGCAACCGATTCCGGCTTTTACAGATTTGAGCCAACGACAGCGAAATTAACGCTAGTCATTAGATATAGCGATTCTAATTATCACACCGCAGAAAACAAAATTGTTGATGTGCTGCAAGATAGAGTTGGTAATTTCTGGTTAGCGACAAAATCACAGGGCGTTATGTTGTGGTCACCAAAAACGACACGTTTTACCCTAGGCGCAGGCGCTAATCTTGAAAACGAGAATGTCTGGGCATTACACCTCGACGATCAACAAGACTTGTGGGTCGGCACCGATAACGGTTTATTTAAGATAGCAGCAGGCCAGAATGCTGCGCAACCTATTCTAATCAATACAAACGTAACGTCTATCGAGCCCTTGCCAATAATTGATGCCATTTCCGCAAACAAAAACGATAGTAATCTATTGTGGTTAAGTAAGGTTGATGCGCTGTATAGTTTCAATAAAACCACCCACTCGTTAAGGCGGGCGCCATTAGAAAAATTAGCGGCACAGCAGTTAGGCAACAAGTGGTTTGGCGGTGTAACAGTTATTGATGAATCACATATATTTTTCCTGAATGACGATGGCTATTATCAATATAATTCAAACACGGGTGAGATCACTCCACTAGCCGAAATCTCGGAGGTGACTAGCCCCTTAAACACTATTGGCTTTCTCGGTCAGCTGCCTAATCGACCCAATACGGTGTTATTAACCACAAATGGCCGTTTATTTGAATACAATTACCTCTCTCGTGCGATCCAAATAATCTATCAAGTCGATGGCCGACAATCGAAAACTTCAGCGTATGTTAACAGCTGGGTTGTTGATCGCTTTGGAACGCTATGGTTAGCCTTATCGGGTAAAGGTGTGGTCGCTCTTAATCCGAAAACTTTGGCTGAAAAACAACGTTTTGGCGTGGTAGACGGATTGATGTCTGCAGATGTTTACCAACTTGAATTAGATGACCTTGGCCAACTGTGGGTTAGCTCTCAAAAGGGTTTGCATCGTATTGATCTAAAAACTTTTATGATCGAACACTTTGATTCTCAGGATGGTTTGATTAATGAAGAGTTTAACGCTGGCGCTTCAGCTAAGCACGCTGATGGACGTTTGTCGTTTGGCACGCAATCAGGCGTCGTCAATTTTGACCCGGCCAACTTTATCCGAGATAACCAATCTCGGACGGTCTACCCAATTGGATTATCCTATGTAGAAGTGGTATCAAGTGGTCGCAAACTTAGCGAGGCCGTTAACAGAGATAACCATATTACATTGGATCACGATGAGTTTGGGCTACGGATTCAATTCTCTACGCTACATTACCACAAGCAATTGAAAACCCGCTATGACGTGAATATATCTGGTCCAACGGCCTTTGATATCCCAGCGCTGCAAAATAATGAGCTATTTTTACCACATTTACCACCTGGTTCTTACAAGCTAACCATAACGGCACAAGCTAATTCAATCACCCATCCAAGTGCACCGTTAGCATTAACAATAACAGTGCGTAATCCGCCGTGGTTAACCTTACCGGCACTTATTCTCTATTTCATTATCGTCTTGCTTATGGGGTTCACTACACGCTATTTGTCGACCAAGCGCAAGCAGGTGCTGTTAGCTGCTCATCAAAAAGTAAAAGAAAGCAAAGCCCAAATGGAGCTTGCATTAAAAGGCAGTGGCAGTGGTGTTTGGGATTATAAAATTCCGAGTGACGTATTTTATCAAAAACGTCTTACGGGGGAACTTGGCCATCCAGAAGGTCCAGAAGTGAATAGCGCTGCTTTTCTATCAAGTTTAGTTGCGCCACATCAGTACCCCGCGATTAAGACTCAGTGGCTGGCCTTTATTTCTGGTGCAATGGATACCTGGACTATCACTTACCAGTTACGTCACCAAGACAATAGTTTCGTCTGGTACCGCGACACTGGCCGCGTGATCGAGCGCGATGATAATGGCAAGCCTACGCGAGTATCAGGTACCTACACCAATATTAACAAGACGAAAGTTGCGCAAGAACAATCGATGCTGTTAGGTAAAACATTTAGCAAAATAAGTGATGGCGTGTTGGTATTGGACAGCGCCCAAACCCCAATAACTGCTAACGACGCGTTTTTCAATACTTATAGTGGTAAATTGGGCTACGTTGAGAAAATATGGCAGGATTTGCTAAATCGTTTGGATCATCCAACGGGCATCAATTTATCGCAATACTTGACTCAAATGATGGTCCAGGATGAATGGCAAGGGGAAGCCACGGTTGAGGTTAAAAAACATCGAATTCCGGTGCTACTTAAAATAACCGCGGTTGGCGATCAAAGTGATATCGTTTCACATTTTGTGGTGGTCGTTTCAAATATAACGGCGCAGAAAGAAGCTCAGGATAAACTGACACGGCTTGCACACTACGATTCGCTTACCGACTTACCAAAACGTAAACTTGTCATCGATACCATCGAGAAATTGATCGATTCCGAACAACACTGCGCGTTACTATTTATTGATTTGGATAAATTCAAACAAGTTAATGAGTTGTATGGCCACAGCGTCGGTGATGAGTTGCTAATTAAAACAAGCCTGCTCCTAAAGCAATCGGTGGATTATTACGATATGGTCGCCAGACATAACGGCGACGAATTTATGGTGTTGATAACCACCAATCCGACGATTGAGAAGCTTGAATATGTTGCTAACCGTATCATTGAACAAATTTCGGCGCCCTTTATTATCGAGGGGCATCAATTGCATATATCCGCGTGTATCGGTATCGCAATGTATCCTGACCATAGCAATAGTGCCCGTAGCCTGATTCAAAAATCTGACTTAGCGATGATACATGCAAAACACCAAGGGCGAGGGCAGGTTCAATTCTTCACACCAAAGATGGCTGCGCAAGCTCAAGAGCGATTAGCGCTAGAAGATCAAGTGCGAGTCGCTGAATTAAATCAGCAGTTTACCAATCATTATCAACCAATTATCGATCACGAGACAGGAAAAGCAATCGGCTTCGAACTCCTACTGCGCTGGTTCTCAAACGATAAATTTATTTCACCCGCCACCTTTATACCGGTAGCTGAAGAGATTGGGCTAATCGCCAAGATGACTGTTGATGCCATCGATAGGGCGTTAGTAGACTTCGTCGCGATTAACCCTTATGTCGAAGCGCCTTATATTTCGGTCAACCTATCACCAATTCATATCATCGGTGATGGCCTAGTCGATAGTTTGAAGCAACTCCTCAAGAAACATCAGTTACCAGCGTCGGCGTTACGCCTTGAGATCACGGAAGGGACATTGTTAGCGGATCTTGATTTGGCATTAGTAAGACTTGGAGAATTACGCGATTGTGGATTTAAATTGTTACTCGATGATTTTGGCACTGGTTATTCATCGCTCACATATTTAAGTCGTTTTCCGGTCAATGTCATCAAAATCGATAAAAGCTTTGTGATGAATTTTGAGAACAGCGCACAAGATGCACAAATTATTAAGGCTATTATCTCATTGGCCAGAGATCTAAACTTGTGTTGTATTGCTGAAGGTGTGGAGACAAAAGAACAGTTGGACTATATTACAACGCTGGGATGTCCCTATATTCAAGGCTACTATTACGCTAAGCCAATGCCGATAGATCGGTTAGTAAATTATTTAAGTGAATCGGCTAAGCTAAATAACAACTAAGGGGACAGCGTTGTATTAATCACGCGCAACTAATTTGTTGTGCGTGATCTATGATGAGGCTATTTACCGCAACACTTTTTATATTTCTTTTCGCTACCACAGCTACATGGATCGTTGCGACCAATTTTATCGCCTTGGCGAACGACAGGCTCTTGCGCTTCGTGATGATGATTACAACCTGGTCCATGGACATGAGGTTCGTCGTGGTTGTGTGCTTGAGATTCGCTAGTCATGATTATTCCAAATAATTAATAGGCGCTATATATATCAAATATCATGTAGCGTTGGCAATATCTTCTGCGTCAGGTGCCTATTCATTAAACACAACAAGACCAAATGCGATGTATTGTCTGTTTATGTGTATACGAGTATTGTATGACTTTGCACAATTTAGTAAAATTTAATGGCGTAGGCTGTTTGCTTACACATTATCATGTGATTGCTTAAATGGAGTTCTCGTGTTGGAACGCTGCAAAATATTAGTTTTTTTTATCGTATTAACAGTGGCGAGCTTTAAGAGCCATACCCAGCCCGCCAAAGAACAGTATTCAAAAGCGCAGTTTAAAGCGGCCACTTTGAATCTACAGTCTATGACGAATAATAAACTTGCGTTAAAAGAAGCGCTCAAGCTGTCCCGTGACTACGCACTTAGCCCCGAACAAATAATATCACTCTCAACTATCACCGCCCATTTCCATTACTTAGATGATAACTTGCCAGCTGCAATCAAGAGCCTTGAGCATGCCATCGACATTGCCTCAGACAATGATTTAGTTGCTACAACAGCTGGTGTTCAAAAGAAACTGGGGATCATGTTTCATTACAGTCGTCTAAACGCCCGCGCGTTAATCGCTTATAAACAGGCAATCTCTTTATTAAATGTCGAAGATGAGCCGTTAAAAGTTGCCAATCTCTATAATAATATTGGGCTCGTGCACGCGAACATGGGAGATCTAGCGCTTGCTATGGACAGCTATAGCAAAGCATACACTCTCTATCAGGCGCACGGTAGTGATCAAGATAGAACTGATTCATACTTTAATATGGCAGGTCTCCATATTCATTTAGAACATTTTGATATGGCCATTGAAATGATACCTACGGTGATCAGAGCTCGAAAGTTATATCAAGATCACAGTGGACTGGCAAATGCCTATGGTGATTTGGGCACCGCGTATCTTAAAGCGGGTAACTATCCACAAGCCCGGTTCTTTTATGAAAAATCACTACAGTCTTATACAAAACTCAAAAAAAACTACTTTATTGCATCACAACATCATAATCTCGCAGAAGTAGATAATCTTTTAGGGCACACAACATCGGCAATAGAACATGCAACGCTTGCGATTACACTAAGCGAGATGACCAGCAATAGCTATTCATTGATCGGTGGTTATCACGCACTTGCATTAGCCCAGTATCTAGAAGGAGATTTTGACGCTGCCTTAAAAAATATAGTGTTATCACTCGACTTAGCACAAGAAAAAGAAATCAGCGATTGGGCCAACGATTACTTAGGGTTAAAAGCCTTAATACAGTCTGCACAGGGCGAAACAAAGGCCGGTTTGTTAAGCCAAATGCGCTCGATTGAACTGATTAATAGACAGCAAAATGATGAACTTTCTCGCCAGATGGTTCGATATCAAGACAAAACAGAGGCTAATGAGCTAGCACGAGCCTTAGCACACTTAAAGCAAAAGGAGCTCCTGGCCGCTCAGCAACGTTACTTTGTTATGTTTGTATTGCTTCTACTCTTGATTATGGGGATTTCAATCTACCGCCGTCATATTAATCTTCAATTGCAATTGGATTTAAGGCATTTAGTGGCCAAGCGTACCAATGAATTGGATTTGTTAGCGGAAGATCTAAAGCAAGCAAATCTCGTGAAAGGTCAGTTTTTAGCCAATGTAAGTCATGAGATCCGTACACCGTTAACCTCAATAATTGGCCATGCAAAGTCACTGGTTGGTAGTGATGTTAATGGCAAGAACAATGATGCTGAAGTGATACTACGAAACTCGGTTCATGTCAGCTCGATACTCAATGACATTTTGGACTTGAGCAGCATCGAAGTTAACAAGCTAAAAATAAGCTACCAAATGCAAGCTATTGATGAGTTAGTCGAAGAGATAAGACTGCTTTATCTTAGCGAGGCTCAAAAGAAGGGCATCGAGTTGATCATTGTTAATCAGCTGCCAACCGATCTACAAGTAAAGACAGACCGAGTACGCTTAAAACAAATTTTAATTAACTTGTGCTCAAATGCCTTAAAATTTACCAGTGATGGTCATATCATGATTGAGTTATCACTGATCGATAATGTTGTTTTTTTCAAAGTATCAGACACTGGAATTGGCATCGCGAACGAGAATTTTCTTGCGATATTTGAACGTTTCACCCAAGCCGATAGCTCGATTAACCGACGTTTTGGCGGTTCTGGCATCGGTTTATATTTGTCGTTAGAACTTGCTCAAATGATGGGGGGAAATATCTCCGTCGCCAGTAAAGTTAATCAAGGGAGTGAATTTACACTTTCTTTGCCTTATTCAAATCAGCCACCTAACGAACAAGTATTTAGCGAACCACCTATATTAGCGGTCGAGAAATTGCCGAACGTATCACTTCAAGGCACGGTTTTACTCGCGGAAGATCACGATGACAACCGGCACCTAATCACTCGACTCTTAACGGCGCTAGGGCTAAATGTATTACAGGCACACGATGGCGAAGAGGCCATAAGCTTGTGCATTAACCATCAACCTGATCTTATTTTGATGGACATTCAGATGCCAAACATCGACGGTATCGATGCGTTAAACACGCTACGTGATCGGAAATATAGTCAGCCAATTATTGCGTTTACCGCAAACTCAGTCGCAAATGATATGGACTATTATTTAGAGCTAGGCTTTGATGATTGCTTAAGTAAGCCAATTGATGAGGTGAAATTCGTTAACACCATAGCTCATTATTTGCAGCAAAATGAGCCTAAAGACGCACATACAATACTCACTAAAGTCGATATAAGTGATTTAGTGGAACAATTTATTAGTGCATTACCGGAAGAACAGTCCAAGCTATTGGCCTTAGTTGCTGTTAGTGACTATAAAGCGATTGATCACTTAGTCCACCGGCTTTCAGGAGCAGCGTCAATGTTTGGTTTTGAAGTGATGGCGACATTGGCTGGCGAAATATCGGCCAAAATTAACAACAATGAACTAGACGGTATATCGAACCTATTGAAAATGTTGTTGGCGATGATGGCTCAAACTTCGGCAGGACATCAATCATTGATTGATACGCCGAATAAAAATCCTATTTGTCATTAGGCGATGCTACGTTAAAAGTGAGTACCTAGACCCTAAAAATTAGATTTCATCGACGTAGCGCACGACGGAGAAAACGCCGCGCGAGAGCGCTAAAATCCATAGGGAACGACAACATGGTAAAAAGACTTCAAACTAAGAACCTGAGATATGTAATATCAGGGAATTAGAAATAGGGCGAGGCTAGTTTTTTAAAAGTGGTATTAACTTTTGATGTTTTTTACTAAATGTACCTCTTTAAGTTGAGGTTTTTTGAGAAAACTAACACTTTCTTAAAAATTAAGAGGTAGAACTTCGGGTATCTTGCATGCTGTATTTAAAATATGGAATTTGATACCTATCAATATGCGTTAAAGTATTGCTACCTAACTGGTTGTTGTTATGAGATATTAGACGCTATTGGAATGTTAAAAAAACATCGTAAATGGAATTGTGATGCATAAAGGTCAATTAAAAAATTGGAATGATGCCAAAGGGTTTGGGTTCATTTCCTCAAGCGAACTCTCTAGTGACACCTTCGTTCATATTTCTTCCCTGAAATCGATGAGTAGAAAGCCTAAAGCTGGCGATACCATCTATTTTTAATTACATAAACAAGCAGATGGAAAAAGCAGGGCAATTCGTTGTCGGATAGAATGTGTTCCGATGAAGGCTAGACGCAAAAGCCATCGGCCATATAATAAAAAGCCAGCATCAATGAGCCGAATGGTTTCGTTAGTTGCAGTTATTGTAGTTTGCCTATTTATATATAAACGAATTGATGTTAACTCACAGGTGATACCATCACAGCATCCGACACCTTCAAATGTAATGGTCAATGACTATATTGATACTCAATTTGAGTGTGATGGAAGGCAGTATTGTAGCCAGATGACATCACGAGCAGAGGCTGAGTTCTTTATTAAGCACTGTCCTAATACAAAGATGGACGGGGACCATGATGGCTTTCCGTGTGAAAATGATACTAGATTTTAAGTCTTCTCACATTCCTATACCAGTGAGGCCAAATGGAACAACTTGCAATTAAATTATCCAATTTAGATGAGCTTGAAAGCTGGAATAGTCACTCAAATGGCTTTGATCTTCAAACAAAGAAAGCAGCTTATCAAATAGCAGAAACACTTTGGCTTAAAAGAATAGCTACAAATGAAAAGCTATTCATGCATCCAAAAGTACTGGAGCAGCTAGAAACTCAAAGCTGGAAACCTAACGGTCTTCAAAAAAGGATGATTTGGGCGAGTTACCTTGGTTCTGATGAATCACAGCAAAGCAAAAAACGATTAAAGAAAAGCTAATCAGACGGTATGATGTTGGTTGGTGGGAGGATGTGTATCGGAGGAAAACTTCTGTGTTTTCAGCAAAGAACCGAATTAAGAAAAACACAGGTAGCGGAGCTGCTGCTACGTTTATGGCAAATACGATTTTAGGTGTTAGCTGCGGTAATGATGAACGCTTAAAAGCACTAAGAATGATACCTAAATCTTAGCTGCAATTTAGTGCGCATGGGTTTATGGATATGGAAGGGCGAAGGTATTTAATTCGTTATATAAATTAATTCACATGGATGGAGAATATGTTTTGTCGATAAATGAAACTAGTATACCTTTTGGTCTAAAGGAAGGCCGATTGGTTGACGTTAGTGAAGTTAATAAAGGGCTTGCGTGCGATTGTTTTTGTCCCTGTTGCGGCGCTAACCTTCAGGCAAGAAAGGGCGAAATCAATCAACACCATTTTGCCCATGTATCTTCGGATGACATGAAGGAATGCCGTGGAGCTCTCGAAACAGCAATTCACTTGATGGCTAAACAAATCATTGAGGAAGAAAAGGCATTTTCTGTACCAGAGTATGCCGTCACTGAAACAGCAAAAGACCTAAACGGCGTAACGCACCGAGAGACTGGAATTATAGAAGAGCAGATGTTGAAGCAGTTTGATACTGTGACTTCAGAAAGTCGTATTGCGGATATTAGACCTGACATTATTGGTGAATTCAACGGCGAGAAACTCATTATTGAGATTGCTGTTACTTCTATGGTTCAACAAAGTAAACAAAAAAAAATAAGTAAGCTTGGACTTGCAGCATTGGAAATCACAATAAAAGATCGATTTTTATCAAAGGATGGCTTGCGCCAGCTGTTAATAAAATCTACAGCAGATAAAAAATGGTTATTTCACCCAAAAGAAAAAGAGCAGCGACGCAAGCTAAATGAGGCATTGGTGTCGCGTATCAAACGAATAAAACCGCAAATTCGCGCTGTGATGAAAAGAGTTCAGCAACCCTACGCTAAAAATAAAATATCAGTGCCTATTAGGGCCCGATTACCTTCAAAACAGGAGTTCGATACTCGTTGGTTCTTATGTGAGGCTTGCAGAGAGATTTGGTCTAGTCCTAAAGAGCTAGCGCCATATACGCTCGACAAAATAGACTGCCCAGAATGTGCACATGAGGTTTCTACTTTACCGTGCGGGCTATAGAACCAGGCGCTATGTCAAATCAAAAATTGATTTTGACGTGCGTATGCCCAGCGCAGACTAAATATGTACAACTGCCTAAAAGACAAAAATTAGCTTATTGAATTAGTAAGACGCTGTCACTAAACGAAGTCCGTACAAACTCAATGTGCTGCGGTGATAAAACTTCAATTCTTATCGGTAGCAATTAAGGGTGCGCTGCGTTAAATACAAAATTAATGATGAGGTAAATAACAGTCTTGCTGAAAACAACCTATGACTATCCATTCAAAGAATTGGACAGCCGTCACTACGTGAATAAAACAAGAACCAGTATCTTTAAAAACAATTTCGTGCACGTAGCGGAACGCGCATTAATTAAAATCCGAACTAAACTTTGGTGGTGAAAAAACTCAACGATTCCCAAAACCTCATCTTGAAATTCCTTTACAACACGAGATAAGCCACCTATTTCAATATATTCCCATGCGCATAATGTGTATTATGTTAAATAGGGTATCTAAAGTATGCGGTGCTATCTATAGTGGATTCGCCCTGATCTTACGACCTCACCCCCTAATGTCCAATACTTAAGAGTATTGGACATTAGGGGTGTTATTTACGATCTTATGTTTTATAATACGTCGACAAAATTCTAGAGTTATTTCCTGTGTTAGCAATTACGCCATTAGTTCATAGTTTCGAAAACATCAAACAACAGCGCGCTCAGCTTCAAGCTGGCGAACTCGACACATACTATCCTCAACTCGGATCTTTCATCAGTCAACTCGACACCGTTGAGCCCGATTTAAGGGCCACGGCATTGAGTGAGCTAGATACAGTACTCGACTTTCTTTATCTAATGGGCCGAAAATCACAAGGCACCTATATGCGGTTTAGAAATGAAATCGAACGTTGGTGCCTCTATTGCTGGCAAATACGCGGCGTGGGTATTCTTGAAATCAACCGCTACGATCTCGATGCCTATATCGATTTTGTGTGGAGTCCTCATCCCGTTTGGATTGGTACGTCTGTCCAACAGCGCTTTAAACCAAAACATGGACAATATATTTCTAATCACAAATGGCGACCATTTGTTGCCAAAGTCGCCAAGTCTGTGATTAAGAAAGACATCAATGTGTTGGTGGATACTAAAAACTACCGCCCGTCCCAAGAGTCTCTAACAGCGACGTTTACCGCGTTAAGTGTCTTCTATCAACACGCACAAATGATGGATTTATGTGATAAGAACTTTGTCCCAGTGGTCAAGAAAAACTGTCCATTTTTGATCAAACAAGTACAGCGTAAAACCCCAGACACCTTAAGCCAATTACAGTGGGAATATGTGCTGGGTATCACCACTGAACAGGCTGCAAAAGAACCGCACTTCGAACGTAATCTGTTTATCTTAGCGACATTAAAAACCCTGTATTTACGGGTGTCAGAAATGAGCGAACACCCCAAATGGCGTCCTACTATGTCTGATTTTTCAGTCGATAGTGATGGTTTCTGGTATCTCACGGTGTTTGGTAAAGGCAATAAAGTGCGTGATGTGACGGTGCCACCTGCATATCTGCCCTACCTCACCCGCTATCGAAAGTATCGCGGATTATCAGCGATGCCCTCGCCAGATGAGGATTGTTCATTGCTCAATAAACGACGCGGCCAAGGTAACTTAACCTCTCGTCAAATTCGGCGCATTGTCGAAGACAGTTTCGATTTGGCGGTTAAGGCTCTACAACGAGACGGCTTCAGTGAAGAAGCCAATCACTTAATGGCGGCGACAACCCATTGGCTTAGACACACTGGGGCGACCGAAGATGCTGGTTCCCGCCCATTAAAACATTTAGCCGATGAGTTGGGGCATGCATCATCAGATACCACCGATAAGAACTATATCCAAAGTAATATTAAAGACCGCGCTCGCACCGGACAAGACCGCAAAGTTTAGCAGGACGCGCTTATAAAATCCCCCCTACCATTTAATGAAGGGGCTCTATTTTTTGTACAAAAGTGATCCATGCGAAACAGTTAAGCCGATAATATTTATTATAACTTGCCGGTTAATACTTTTTTTAACGCTTGAACAAAGTGGTTATTTTGTTCTGTTAAACCGATTGTCACCCTAATGTAAGTATCATAATTAAGTTCATTCCATGGTTTCACCATTATACCTTCAATCAGTAACCGATTGGCGACGTCGCTAGCGTTACTTCGGGTATCAATAAATAAAAAATTTGCTGATGATGGCGCCACAAAAACGCCCAGTTTCTCCAAAATAGGGATTATCCGCTCACGTTCGACTTTAATGAGGTCAACAGTTGTTTTTAAGTAGGCTTGATCCTTTAATACAGCGCTAGCAGCGGCTTGTGCTGTACTATTGACATTATATGGTGTGCGCACTCGATCAAGATAATCAATGATCTTACTATTAGACACAAGTCCATAACCGACGCGCAAGCCTGCCAAACCGTACGCTTTTGAAAACGTACGTAGTATTATCCAAGAGCGAGATTGTGCAGATAATAGTGTTAAGCTATCGGCGAAATTTCTATCGCCTTGTGCGAACTCAAAGTAAGCCTCATCGATGACGATCAAGGTATCCTTAGGACAAGCCGAAATACAGGCAGCTAAATTTGGTTTATCTAAACTGCAACCCACCGGGTTTGAGGGATTAGCTAACATTAACATTTTCAACCTTGGCAATGTCGATATTTTATTAAGCCATTTATCAGTATCATATTCCATTTTGTCATTCATCGGCACTTCAATAATATTTGCTCCCATCATTTTCACGTAAATAGAATGCAAACTAAACGTCGGTTTTGCAATTAAGACGTCATCACTAGCATTTACAAACGCTTTACAAAGTAAGGCTAAGATATCTTCTGAGCCATTACCTATGATAATCCTCTGCTCAGGAAAATTAAGCTTACTCGCTAGCCCAGCTCGCAAGTTACTGCATTGGCTATCAGGATAACGGGCTGAGTCGGCAATAACTTCAGTGATTGCATTTTGTGCGGATTCACTAACTCCAAAAGGATTTTCGTTAACGGAAAGGTTAACCATGGCGACATTCGGGCATTTATCTTTTGCTTGAATTAATGTCTGGCCAGCACCATAAGCAGGTAGTTTCAACACCTCCGGTCTTACTAGGCAGGTGATATCGTTTTTGTGTTTATCTTCAATTAAAGTCATCGGACTATCTCCCCTTCTAACTTCTGTAACTGTAATGTATTGATACGTCGGTTAAAGACCCATAGTTGTGAGAATGCTGTTACGCTCAACCCGAGTATTAAGCCATACCATACGCCGTCAATGCCTAAGTCCATCTTGATGCTCATCAGCCACGCCAGCGGTAAACCAATACACCAATAACCGATAATAGATAAGGTAAACGGACTTTTCACATCACCTACTCCCCTTAAAATACCAACACCTATATTTTGACTCGCATCAAAAAATTGAAGAAATGCAGCAATGAATAATAAGCGGGTCGCGATATCTACAACTGCAGAGTGCTGTAATTCGCTAGCGCTTAAAAAACTGAATAGTATCCAATTTGGGGCGATTAAATATGCAGCCATAATTAATAGCATAACGACCATTGCACTCGACATACCGATGTATGCAAGACGTTTTGCGTGACAAAAATTCTGATTGGCATGAGCTTCACTAATGGATATAGATGCTGCCGAAGAAATACCCGCGGCAATCATAAAAACAATATAGACAATTTGCATAATAACCATGTGTGCTGCTAATTCGTTTACCCCTAATGTCGCAACAAATAAAGACAAAATAGAAAAAAAACCAGCTTCAGAGCCATATGTCGCGGCAACAGGAACCCCAAGTTTCCAACTCGTTATTAGCGCCCTTCTATCTGTTTTCCATACTCTCCAACTGATATAAGGTTTCAATTTCGAATGTCTACTCGCAAAAAATACAAACAGAAAAAAGGATAAAAAGAGCACTAAACACGTTGCGGTAGCAACACCAATGAAGCCTAATTCCGGTAAGCCAAACGCACCAAAGATAAAGCCATAATTAAGAAATATAGTCATCAACACCGAAATGCTTGTGATCAACAATAAAGGGCCAGGCGCTTTTAGGCCAACAGAAAAATGCCGTAGGCTTTGAAACCAAAAACATGGCAACACACCAATAGCGACAACCGATAGGTATCCTCGGGTTTTCTCTGCCACTTCAGGTACAGTTCCAAGCCATATTAACAGCGGTTCGCTCAGGAGCATTAAGCCAGTAAAAATGAGACCAACGAATGTGCCTATCATTAAACTAGCATTAAGCAGATAAGTGATGCGCTGATGGTCGTTTTTAGCCACTGCGTAAGAAATTAAGTTTGCCGTTGCGGTTGTTAGTCCTTTGCCTACGGTTAAAAATTGATTAAAAATAACAATAGCTAGTCCACCTGCAGCTAGGTCTAGTGGACTCAACATCCCGAGCATAATAATATCGATAGTAGCGATAGCGACGTATAAGATATTAGTTAAAATAAGTGGCCCAGCGAGAAAAGCAATTTGCTTTATATCGGAGAAAGGCGAGTTATCGTTATTATTTGCTATCACCATAGTTGCACTCCTTCGATTTTATGTGATTTGTGAGCGAACTCAGCAACAGCTCGTCCCAAAGCGACATCAGTTATTATCATGCCGCTGTTGTAGGCGAAAATGATCTCGTCGGAGTGATTACGTGCTGGTTTTTGTTGCTTAATAATCTCACTTAATATTGCAGCAACTTTTGGGAGCTTACCTTTCTCGTTTCGTAAATCATCGCCAGTAACGTTCATCTGATCAATATCCGTCGTGATCACTCTATCAGCGTTATGTAAAACTGACTTTTCTATGCCATAGCCGACAAGGATGACGAGAGCTCCTGGCTTTAACCATTCATGACGAATGTTTTCCTTAGCGGACAATCCCGTCACTGCCAAAATAATATCAGCATCGCGTACGGCGGATTCAAGATCATCAGCCACTTCGACATGGCGCTTTGGGAAATGTAATTTCACGTTAGCTTGCACGGCTTCTATACCTGCCTTATAGCTGCCGTGTACCATTAAGCGTGATAAATTAGGAAGTGCGGTCACGAGCATCGGTAAAGCAATCTGTCCTTGCTCACCGGTGCCTACTACTAAGGCCGTCGTAGCATCTGGTTTCGCTGCGGCCTTAGCGAATAAAGCTGATGTTGCGGACGTGCGCATCGGCCCAAGTTGCTTTACATCCATTAATGCGATGGGGTGTCCACTTTCGTCATCGCATAAAAATATAAATGAGTAAAATTGGTAACGGTTTCGGCTACGATCTTGGTCGAATTCATAAACGACTTTGAAACCTACCGTTTTACTGCCTGCATCCCTTCCCGCCATACTATAAGCAATGGAGTGAGTATCCTTTGGCGTCATTATTACCTTGAGTGGATTCGCGGAATCAGGATGATCAATCGCTTTAAATGCTTGTTCAACAACGTTTAGCACTTGTGCGTAAGGAAAATTAAGACCTGCAATTGTTTGCGCACTTAAAATTGGTAATTGTTGTATAGGAAGGCTCATATTATTCTCCCTTTACTGACGTTAATTGGCCAATGATTTGATTCAATTCATCATTAATCTCGTTATCAATAAGCCCGTTTTCGTTCATCCATTTATCGTTATAAACCGTGTCTAAATACTTTTCCCCACCATCACATACCAACACAACCATCTTACTATTTTCTGGTACATCCTTTAGTTTTTGTAACGCGCAGTAGATAACGCCTCCAGCCGAGCCTCCAACGAGCAGTGCATTATTTTTTGCAAGGTAGCGAGCCGTGTTGAAAGCTTGCTTATCTGTTACTTTAATCCCCTCATTTATTAAAGAATACTCAATAACAGCACCGATTTCAGCACCAGCCGGAGTGCCAGTGCCTGATTGGTGATATGGTTTACCTGGACCACCAAAAATAACCGAACCTTCTGGCTCTACGCCAACAGAATGTAAGTTATGGCAACTCAAATCACGCAGAGCACGCGTTGTGCCACAAATAGCTCCCCCAGTCCCTACGGCGGTTACCAAATGAGTAATATCAGATCCAATTTTTGACACTAACTCTTTCGCTAGCTCAATGTATCCTCTACTGTTGGCAAAATTTCTATGCTGTGCAGTCCAGTAAGCTCCCTGCTCTGTTGACAGTTTTTGTGCCATGTTGTCACGTACTTCAGTAGCTAAATCATCACTTCCTTCATCGCTAACGCAAATAACTTCTGCACCGAAGGCCTTCATATTATCTATTTTTTCTTTGGCGGCATGGTTATCCACTAATGCAGTAAAGTGGTAACCCCGTTCTGCGCAAAGCATCGCTAAACCGACACCAGTGTTTCCAGAGGTGGACTCAACAACCCAGCCGCCAGGTTTTAATAACCCTTGCTTCTCTGCCTCATCAAGCATTGATTTTGCCATCCGTATTTTGGCACTACCCGTTGGGTTGAATTGCTCTAACTTTAGAAATAAACGGCTACCATTATTTGTCTCAAATAACTCAAATAACGGTGTATTACCGATAGTTTCTTCGATTTTTGTTAAATTTTGGCCGCAAAAAGCCTGTGCATGAATTGTCATAAATGCGCTCCGTTAAGTTTTGTGGGTTAATTATTTGCCCCTAGCAGGCTATTGGTTATCTAATTGCCATTTAATGCCATCCTCAGTTAAAGTTACGGCTATTTTTCGCGGTAACTTGGTTGAATGAAATTCCGACTCATTGGAGTCCATTTGATAGCCGGCGGTATTAACATAGGCAATAATGTCTTGTTTTTTTGGGTATTGGGGAAATGATACGAACCGCCATGTCAACATGTCATCTTCTAAACAACTGTTGCCAGCGACTGCTATTTTGTAAATAGCCTTATTATTGATGGCAAAATCTTCACTAATTAATTGCGGCGACGGTAAAAATTCGCTACTAAACCACTGCTCCGACAATGAATAGCTCATCCCTTGTACGGTAGCAATATGGCATTCAGCACTACCAGTAACAGGCTTACAACCTTGTACGGAAAATAAACTGATCCCAGCTTGATCCAGTAACGCACGGCCAGGTTCTATCATTAAACATAATGATAGATCACGTAAACGTTGCGTAAGTGTTTGCTGATGTTGGTTTTGTTGAATCAACACGTCATTGAGTGCATCCGCACCACAGCAATTATTATGATAAGGATAAAAGCCTGAAAACTCTTTACTGGCGTGAAATTTTTGACCATCCAAAGCGTTTTTCCAATCGTTAGAGGCTAAGTATGACACTGAAAATCCACCACCAATATTTATGTTTTGGCAATGAAGACCTAACGCCCTCGCGTCGAGTATGTAATCAATCAATTGGTGGCCGACTTGCCCTCGTTGGTGAGTACAATATCCAGATAAGTGACAACTAAAGCCTTGTAAATAAATTGTACTTTTACGTTTCACACAAAAAGTTAATGCCTGCTCTATTTCGCAATATGTTAAGCCAAAGCGACTCTTACTCTGGCTTTTAGGGCGAAATCGTAATAAGATTCTTGGTATTTTTGATGGTTTAATATGTACTGCTAGCGTGTGTAATTCACTTAATTCATTGAGCGAATCGATTGCAATTAATGCGCCATGCATAATGCATAAACTTAATAGTCGGTTGCATTTATGTGGTCCTGACACGCCGATATTTTCCCCATTAATGCCAGCAGACAGCGCCAATTCAAATTCGGTGATACTGGCGACGTCAATACCAATGTTTTGTCGTGCGCATACCTGAGAAAAGCATTGCGCTTTATTCGCTTTTTTGGCAAATAATAATTGATAATCTATATTATGCTGATTGAGGATTTGCTTAAACCTGTCAATATTACGCTGAAAAATATCAGGAAAAAGGATATGCAAGGGCGAACCTAATCCATTGACCCACTCGATCAATTTACTTTTATGTTGGTGCATCAGCGACTCAACGTTAGGATCACAAATTGCTTTAAGTGGTGTCTTATTCATACCAATACCCCAGTGGATTGGCTACGATTCATCAGTGATAAACGTACACTGGCCAGTACAAATAGTATGACTGAAAAAAACAATAGTATAATTGTATCGCTCCACGCTGTGCCCGACGTTTGTTCTTGGAATGTGAATTGAGGAATGTTCGTCAAGTCAGATAAAGTGATGCGGGCGTTACATCCAGCACATGGATTAAAGTCACCTCGCTGATGAGCGGCTGAAATCTGTTGCTGAAAAAAATACCTTAAACGTTTGTGATACGACAATACTTGTTCAATAAAGTCCTGATGACGTTTTGAGCTATTACCCGATAAGTTGAACAATGCACTCTGCATGATGGTTGCTGGTGAGAAGTAACTCAACCTCTGCGCATCACGTTGCTGATCCATTAATACCTTTTGGAAAATATCATCGTACGGCAGCATGGCGGCTTCTAATGCAGCTATTTTAGCGATTCTTTTTGTCGAATAGCTCGTCGCCGGTTTATCATTGCTGTTTTTGTTTGCGAGTTCGGGATGATCTTGAAAAAATTGTGCCATCACTTTACTCGATGATTTATCTACCGAGTCTGACTTATCCCTTAGCAGATCAACATATTCAATACGTGATGGTGCAGAATTAGCGGCTACTATCGCCGTATTTAGAATTGTTGGCGCAATGATGACTAAGCTTAGCCAGGCAATCACTAAAACAGCGGCATTATAAGCTAATGTTTTACCGTAGCTAATGACAAAAGCGCACAATGCTAACCAAAAAAGTGAATAAGCTAAAACAAGCACACCAAACAAGCTTACTGTTAAGAGGTCAATGCCAGTAGTGAGCAATAATAGGGCTGATACGCTAACGAACAACAGTGGAAAAACAATAATACTTGCTCTTATGACTAACTGGTTAAACAGTAGGCGCATGGGAGACAACCCTTGAAGCATTAACAAGCGTAGCAGTCCTGACTCCTTTTCTTGCGCCAATGCATTAAAGCCAACGCTAATTAGTAATAGTGGTAAGATATAAATTATCAAAAAAGCGAGATCAAACTTACCGATTAATAAAATCAACGGATGTACAAATTCATATTGATTGATAAACGCCTGTTTTGAATTAACTAACATCCTAAAAAAATAGGGTTGAACATCACTTTGGCCAACCGTCAGCAACGCCCCTGGTAAAGGAGGCTTAGTTGCATAGTTAATCATTAAGTAGAAAGCCTGCCCACGGAGGTCATATTGATCATCCCACCAATTAATGGGCTGATTGTGTGATTGACGATCTGCCACGCCTTGCTGTAAGTCCTCTACTGCTTGTTGCTGCTCTTGTTGAGTGTTGTCAATAACGTCATTATGCGTAACAACCCATTGGTAGCCATTAAAACTCGCTAACATGGTCAAACAGACAGTGATCCCAATGAGTAACCACAAAAAGCGTTCACGGAGTAAATTATTTATTTCACACAAGCAAATAATTAAATTCATTATCGCCCCTCTCTTTCTATTCTTTTAATTGAAAAATAACTAAGAAAAATCAACACTATAATCCATAACGCTAACATAAATAGTGCGCGGGAATAATAATGACTTAATTGAGTGATTGGTGGGTGTTCATAAGAGAACTTAGGTATTTTCTGCCAAAGATGATGGTTTCCTTGATAGCTTTTTCTCTTGTGCTTAATACCGTTATCCTTTAAATCGCCGTTTAGGGTCGACTGCATCAATCGTCGGTGAGTTTCGCCAGCATCAGTAAACAATTGATGGTGTGCCAAATCCGTGGCCGCTGCGGACATTGAAATGGTTTGTAACGCAATGAAAGGACTAAAAATCGCTGCGCTTTGGTAGTGCAAACTTTGGGCATCTAACTGCGTTTTACGTTGACTAAATAATCGGTCAAAAACATCATTAGCATATTCCTCACCAAATTGTAATTGTGCGCCGGACCAAGCAAACGGCAGTTGATCAACATTCTCGACACCATACTTCGCTAGCGTGTCTTGCTTAAATTTAGCGATGGCTTGTTGTCGTTCAGGGGTATAAATCTCTGACTCAAGTTTCGATTGGAATATTTGGGACGGTTCCGTTGGATAACGTTGTGTGGCATCGCTAATCGCAAATTTAGGCATTAACAAACAAGATATTACCCACATGACCAATAGGATAATTAGCGCGCTTCGTGATGTACGTACATAACTTGATGTAATCAAGGTCAGTAAGGCCCAGATAAAAATATAACCGCCATAACTTGTTATAAATAAGGCGCTGCGCGCAACAGAAAATTCAACACCAGATGCTAACGAGTAAACAAGATAAAGAACAACCGGTGCAAAAAAGAGTAAACTGACCGCGGTTAACGCTAACACTTTCGCGATAAAAAATGTTGTGGGATTTAGGCCATTAGCAAGCAATTGTTTTAATGTGCCAGACTCTCGTTCGGCTGCAATGCTATGAAACCCCATCAGTATAATGAGCAAGGGAAGCAGAGTTTGTAGAATAAAAGCGGGATTAAGCTCACCAAAACGCTGCATCTGAATTGCATCTTGGATCTGGCGAAATAAAGTGTCGTTCATTTTATGAGCTTCAAGGCGCAAAACCGCGCCTTGATAATCCGACAACCCCGGTTCTAATACCGATAATGGAGTATCAGGCTTAAAGATATATGTGCCATAATGCGCCGCTGCATGGGGCCCTTTTTCCCCTTGATTTAACCAGCGTTCACGTTCAGCATTAATCACCTCCTTCTTTTCGGTCTGGGCCTGTTCATAGCTATGCCAACTCGATAACAAAGCACAGCCAAGGAGTAACAACACTATACAACTTAGCCAGAGCGTGCGACCTTCACGTTTACTTTCAATCCATTCTTTCTTAAAGGTAAGTATTAACATGTGCTTGCCGCCCGAACATGTTCTAAATATAGAGATTCAAGCTGAACATCCTTAACTGCTGAGCCCATTAAACTATGCACTAGTCTGCCCTGATTCATAATAGCGACAGAGTGTGCATCTTCTTGCGCTCGATATAAGTCATGCGTCGCCATTAATATTGCGACGCCTTCACTGGCCAATGATTGAATAAGTTGGCTAAATTCATGGCTCGCTGAAGGATCTAAGCCGGACGTCGGTTCATCTAAAATAAGCGCCTGTGCATTTTTTGCTACCGCAATGGCAATACCTACTTTTTGACGCATCCCTTTAGAATATGTTCCGACCGCCTTATTCGTCGCATGGTTAGGTAAAAGAACATGTTTAAGTAATTGTTGATATTGTGCGGTGGTCTTATTAACACCCGCTAACTTACTCATATAAACCAAGTTTTCAAGACCACTCAACTTAGGATACAGTGCTACTTGTTCAGCAATGTAGGCGAGCTGTTTGCGTGCTTTAATAACGTTTTTAGTTGGATCGACGCCAGCGATATTCACGTGGCCACTGTCGGGCTTTAAAAACCCAAGAATACAATTAATGGTGGTTGTTTTACCTGCACCATTAGGCCCTAAAAGAGCAAGTATTTCCCCTTTTTTAACGGAAAATGAGACGTCTTCTACCGCCTTATATTGATCAAAGCTTTTGCTAAGATTCGTTACTGAAATAACAGTATCTAGGTCATGATTATTCATAAAATTAACCCTTAATTAAATTCGTACTAATCTAACCTAAGTTCATTACATCGCTATTCATGTGATGACAATGAACTTGGTAATTGTGATAAAAACGTTTAAAATTCGATCGAAGCGGAAAGTATTGCCGTACGCCCTCTTCCTGGTATGACTCCCCAATCAACACCTTTAGCACCTGCTGATAACCAATATTCTTTGTCAAAGATATTTTCAAGCTTGAGGCGAAATGTCATATCTATCGCGTTTAATTGGTAACGAAAACCAGCATCGACTCGGGTATAACTTGGAACTGACAGGCTGTTTTGCACGTTCTGTTGACGCTCCCCAACGTAAAATACGCCTAGATTACTGTGAAAGTCTTCAACCAAGCGGTAATCTAAGAATATATTCGCTTGAAATTTAGGGACATTGGCTGGGCGATTGCCATTAAGTGCTGGCTCACCTTCAAGTTTGGTCAGTTTGGCATTGATAGCAGTTACTGACGCGACGACTGACAGATCATTGGTGAGCTCACCATTTACGTTCAGTTCAATGCCCTGATGAGACTGGACGCCATCCTGCACAAAATAGTTAGTGACGTGGTTGTGGTACTCGAGCATTTTTTCTATCTCGAAAATAGCCATCGTATAAGTCGCGCCACCGACGCGATATTTAATACCGGCTTCAAGCTGCTTGCTCTCTTGAGCACCTAACGATTCCCCTTCGTTGAGCGCGCCACTGCCAATAACGGCCACACTTCCTTCGCCAGCACCTTCGCTATAGCTCATATAAGCTGACACATCCGCAATAGGCGAATAGTTTAGCCCTATCATCGGGGTATTAAAGGTTTCATTGTCTAAGGTAATTGGTGCCGATTGCGGAGCTTGCTGCTGTTTTTTATATTGAATATGACGCAGGCCTAACGTTGCATGAAGTGTATCGGTTAGGTTAATTTGATCTGTAATAAATACAGAGCGCTCAGTCGTCTTTGTTTGTGTCGCTTGTGGGTATTGCGGATAATCAGGCTTGGCGGAATAAATTGGGTTAAAGATATTGCTCACAGGGTTGTCGAGACTAAACCAACGACCGTCATTAGATTCATAGTCCCTTATACTGACACCGGTGACTAGCTCATGCTCAATACCATGTGTTGAAAACATACCACTGAGAAAACTATGCCCCGACACGGTACGATAGGTCTCATCCGGTGTCACCAAGATGCCGGACGCAAGCACGTCCCCTTGCATATTCACTTCATATATATCTGGAAAGATTGTAAAACGCTCGTTAGTTGCTAACGCAACTTGGGTGATCCATTGCCAATCGTGTGAGACCCAATAATCGGCTCTCAAGGAAACGTTCGCAGTTTCAGTCTCATATAACGCCCAAGGCTGACCCAATAGTGTTTCACTGATATCGACATAAGGAGGAAGCAACCGTATAGCGCTATCATCTGGGTCTGTGACCAAACCAATCAAGGGTTGAGATACGATTGATTTATCTTGATAATCAAAATCTGCACGTAATAAAAGATCATCGGAGACTTGCCAGTCTAGTGCACCACTGGCGAAGTACCTTTCTAAATCATCACCACCCGTAAAATCACCGGTATCTTCAATAGCGGCGTTAAAGCGATATGCAACCGCTGAATTATTGCTAAATTTACCACTTGTGTCCAAATGAAGATATTTTCCATCACGACTACGCAGTTCAGCAGTGATCTGTGTAAAATCAACGCGTGTTGGTCGTTTTGTTACATAGTTAACGGTGCCGCCGGGATTGTTAAATCCTGACACCAAGCTTGATGGTCCTTTAAGAACATCTAAACGTTGAATGTTTTCCAATGGCACATCTTGATAGGGTGCGACGGCTAAACCGTCGCGTCGTAGCCCGTTCGTCCAGTCGAGTTGAAAACCACGTAAACTAACAACATCAAATATATTTCCCACCGAGGTGTTTTGTACAGAAGCGTCATTACTTAACACTTCAGCGAGCGTTCGAGCACGTTGGTTGACAATCAACTCTTCAGAAAATGATTGGATTGAGATAGGAAGCGATAGCGGATCCTTAATTCCCAATGCCGCCGCGTTAACGTCTCGTGCATCGTACAAAGGTGTACGCGTACCTTTGATTTCGATATGTTCTATCGATTGCTCAGCAACCGCTTGATTCATTGCTCCTAGGCCAAGAATTACACTCATTGAAATTAATGTTCTGTTCATTTTTAATCCATTTATAAATATATTAAACAAAATTCATGTTGAAAGAGTAACTCGCATTGTGAACACGAATTAATCATAGTGTTATGTTATAACATAATTATAGTAGCAGGGTTTGTTGCTAAAATGGAACAGTTAAATGCGAATACTTACTGTTTAATATAACGGCGGTTGAATATCTTTTTGTTGAAAGGACTATATTAAACAGACAAAGGGTAAGCTAAGTTTAGTGAAGCGCACTGGTAGATAGGCAGTGAGTAAACGAAATATGAGGGTGTTCTAAGTCCAATTTTCGATCGAAATATCGGTTAAAAATGAGTTAACGTAAATCATTGCTACAGACAAATTTAAGCGCGCGGCATCAATAATAAATTACGTTTTATCAATGGTGTCATTAATACAGTGACGCGCCGTGAATGTGGCGGAACGGTAGCGCTAGGTAATTAGATCAAGATTGATGTAGAGTAAGTCACATAAGCGTTTTAGCTCCTTGGTATCATCCAAAGACAGCTGTGCTTTACATCGAATATCGTTGGGGATAGTGACGGCCTGTAGCCGCAACGCCTGCCCTTGTTGCGTCAAGCTAATCTGACGTACACGCTCGTCAATGTCACTGCGCGTGCGACTTACCAGTCCTTTTTGCGCTAATCGTTTTAGTAATGGCGTTAGTGTCCCAGAATCGAGCGACAGTTGAATACCGATTTCTTTAACATTTAGCGGCGCACTATTCCATAACACAATCATCGCCATATACTGAAGATAAGTAAGGTCTAGCTTACTTAATAGTGGTCGATAGGCTCTAATCATTGAGTTACTAGCGCTGTACAATGCAAAACAAACTTGTTGGTCAATGCTAATAATGGCGTTGTCGTCGGATTTCATGCCTGCCTTCTATTTCAGATATTTATATTGCGCACAATATACTTGTGTAAGAATAAAAAAGCCATTATATTTTGTGCGCAACCAAATAGCTAACGAGATAAAGACCGTTTGGACTCATGCGATAGCACGGTTTGTTAACACGGTGTTATATTGCGTAATAGCAACAAAGAAAAATTTTAGTCCCCGGAGCTACTTTTATGTTATTGGGCTATTTGCCATGCTGGCGCAATTAATATTAGTCGCGATCGAAATCTTGCCCCTTTATCCTGGCTGTTTAATGAGCGTTAACAGCGCATATTCAAGACCGAATTTAAAGCTAATATACAACCAATTGGACGCGAGCGAACTACGCATTATCTCGAGAGAAAATAGCGCTATCAATCCCCTACTACGTCACAATTACATCATCAGCATTTTATTTTAGTGTTATAGCTCAATATTTGCACTCCATACAGTAAATACCTCGACAGCGAGGCACAAACTCTTTATAGTGCCGCTCTTTCTTTGTACACTTTAATTGTCGTCGTTGGCTATATGCGCCAAAACGGCTAGGAACCTTCTTTTGATATCTTCTGCAAACATCACCATGCAATTTGGCGCTGAGCCTCTTTTTGAAAACATTTCGGCGCAGTTCGGCCATGGTAACCGTTACGGTCTTATTGGCGCAAACGGGTGTGGTAAGTCTACCTACATGAAGATCCTAAGCGGTGAACTAGTCCCTACTTCTGGTAATATATCAATTACTCCGGGCATTAAAGTAGGTACTTTGAGTCAAGACCAATTCGCCTTTGAACAATACAGTGTTGTTGATACTGTGATAATGGGTGATGTCGCGCTGTGGAAAATTAAAGAAGAGCGTGACCGTATTTACGCGATGGCTGAAATGTCTGAAGACGATGGTATGCGCGTTGCAGAACTTGAAAGCGAGTTCGCCGAACTCGATGGTTACACCGCTGAAGCACGCGCTGGCGATATCCTTATCGAAGCTGGTATCGACGAAGAATTCCATTACGGCCTCATGCAACAAGTTGCGCCAGGTTGGAAGGTACGTGTATTACTTGCCCAAGCATTATTCGCTAACCCTGAAATATTGTTGCTCGATGAACCAACCAATAACTTGGATATTCATACAATCAACTGGCTAGCGGACGTACTAAATCAACGTAAAGCGACCATGATCATCATTTCACATGATCGCCATTTCCTAAATTCAGTCTGTACGCACATGGCTGACATCGATTACGGTGAGTTGCGTATTTACCCAGGTAACTACGAATACTTCATCGAAGCATCGAGCCTGATCAGAGAGCAATTATTGGCTGAAAATGCCAAAAAGAGTGAAGAAATTGATGAGCTACAAGCGTTTGTTAATCGTTTTGGTGCTAATGCGTCAAAAGCAAAACAAGCAAGCTCACGTGCTAAGAAGATGGACAAAATTAAACTTGATGAAGTTAAAGCGTCAAGTCGTATGACACCGTCATTAAGCTTTACCCAAAGTAAAGTGTTACATCGTCAAGCGTTAGTGCTAGAAGAACTATCGCACGGTTTCGATGATGAAATGCTGTTTGAAAATGGTAACCTAATCTTAGAAGCTGGCGCGAAACTTGCGGTTATCGGTGAGAATGGTGTTGGTAAAACGACCTTCTTGCGTTGTTTAATCGATCAAATAAGTGCCAACCACGGTGTGGTAAAGTGGTCTGAAAATGCCGCTATTGGTTATTGCCCGCAGGACAGCAGTACAGATTTTGATAATGACATGACTATCTTTGATTGGATGTCACAATGGCGTACACCAAACCATAATGATTTGATGGTACGTGGCTTACTGGGGCGTTTATTGTTTACCGCAGATGATGGCAACAAGAAAGCTAAAAACTGTTCTGGTGGTGAAAAGAATCGTCTATTGTTTGGCAAACTTATGATGCAAGATATCAACGTCCTCATCATGGACGAACCAACAAACCACATGGATATGGAAGCAATCGAAGCGTTAAATTCGGCGCTGAAAGCTTGGGACGGTACGCTAATTTTTGTCAGCCATGATCGCGAGTTTGTTTCGTCACTAGCCAACGGTATTATCGAAATCAAAGACCAACAAGTACATAACTTCAAAGGCACCTACGAAGAATACTTAGCGAGTCGCGCAGCAACATTACGCGTTGCATAAATGCTAAATGAGAGACGCTTCGGCGTCTCTTAATCGTTAAATTCATTACAGCTTACTACGTAAATTTCCCCTTCAAGATCCAGCATTCACTTATTGTTGATGTTACCACGGTAATATCTCGCCATTAGAGTGCTTAAATACACCAGTTTGAGTGATATCCTGTTGTAAAATCAATGTCGTCAAACGTTGTGCCGCGACATCGGCTGTAATGTGACCTGAGCCTGCGACCATATCTGTTTGAACCCATCCTGGATGATAGATGCCGACCGAAATATCTTCGCTCATAAGATCTCTTGCTAATGACATGCCTGCGGCATTAAGTGCAGCCTTTGACATTCTGTAGCCATAACGACCACCCGAATCATTATCTGCTATTGATCCCATTCTTGAAGTGATTAATGCAATTTTGCTACCTGACGTCAGGTTACGATGCAATAAATCGACAATTTCTAATGGCGCAAGTGCATTGACTTTGAATTGCTCTACAATCGTGCAGCTATTGATGCTCCCCAGCGATTCATCACGGAGAATACCGGCATTGTTAATCAAAATATCAATGGTGATATCCTTTAGCGATTGCTGGAGTAGCTGCTGCCCGCCTTGGGTCGTCACATCTACTCCGGCAACGACGCTCACCATCAATTCGTTAAGCGAAACACTAGGTTGGCGACAAATAGCAAAGACGTGATAACCTCGCGCCTTAAACTGCTTAGCCATCGCTAGGCCTATCCCCCTATTCGCACCTGTAATAACGACTGTCTTCATGGTAACTCCCGGTCTATCAATAAAAAAAAGGCACGCTAATGCGTGCCTTGTAGAGTGTGTAGTAACTAGCCTAGCTGTTTATTGACTATATCATCGTAAATATAGGCGACTGCGCACATCGTCAGTGGGAACGTGAACAATACACCTAGTCCTAATAATAGAAAACCAATGATGTTTATGAAGGTGATCACTAAGGAAAAGGCAAAGAAACCAAACCAATGCTTAGTGACTAACTTACGGCTAAGTTCCATCGCGTCAAAAAACTCAATCTTACGATTGATCACTAACTGAGGCGTAAGGAAATAAGCTACTGATAAGTAGATGCCCGGTAGGATAAATAGTAGCAGCCCAACAAAGACAAATATTCCGGTGACCAGAGACGCTAAAAACAGCGGTAAAAAATAAGTGAAGCCACTGAAGAAATCTGAAAACTCTGTTTCTTCCTCATTGAGGATTTTCTTGGCAACCAAATAGTAGCCGGCCATCAGTGGAGGGTTGATCGCCATCGAGGCTAGTGTGCCGAGCAACGGAATTACCGAGAGAATGATATTGATCAAAAACAACACAAAAGTGAAGCCGATGAAGCTTCCCATGTTTTGTTTGAACAAATCGAAACCACCGGAAATTGCAGCGCCAATATTAACTTGGTAATCGCGCTCTAGCAATTCATCATTTGTGCTTGAAGATGGCGTTGATATAGCGGTTGGTGTTGATACGGCTGTATCCTGCGCGCGCTGATGTTTGGTCAACACACTGCCGCCATCATCAGGACAAAAACGAACGTCATTATCAAATGACTTACCACACTCAACACAGGTAGGCACTAACTGGTCTGCTGTCGTAAGCTTAACGCCGTCATCGTCACAGTATTGAGTTCCGTCGTCAAACGATTTGTTGCACTGAGGACAAACAGGTTGATATATGAACTTTTCTTCAAGATTACAACCACATTTTTGACAGAATGTGGTGCCTTTATCAAAGGTGTCATTACAGTCTGGACAGTTATACATTTAAAATATTTCCTTTTTCAAAAATTGATGACTTCACCGTATATGCAAAGCGCAATGACGGCATATTATCTTAAACGCTAATAGACTAATTTAAAAGCCAATTTATTATTTCTATTAAAGTTTTGTGGCTCGAAAAATCACTCAGTTTTTAGTATCGGAGGAGACTTAATTTAGCGTCCCACAACGTTTATCAAGCCAACTTAGTAAGGTTGAATAGTAATCAACCTTATGTTGGTAATCTAACGTGTTGTAAAAATGATCGGCGCCCTTTAATTCAAGATACTTGTGATCTTTTTTGTACTTAATTAATTTTTCAACAAAATTCCGGCTGTGGTGCACAGGAACTCGCTTATCGACATCGCCATGGACAACCAAAATTGGCACGTTCACCTTATCAACATGCTCTAACGGAGAGATGCCTTT
>Ga0209292_1000847_pt1 | contig 39126 bp, 37 predicted proteins | sample GOMGulsemesocosm_2_FD_184634 | JGI IMG/M metagenome (GOLD analysis project Ga0209292, IMG submission 184634) | Methane-oxidizing microbial communities from mesocosms in the Gulf of Mexico - GOM9C Gulf of Mexico (SPAdes) (version 2) | ecosystem: Environmental > Aquatic > Marine > Cold seeps...
TACCTTGCAAAACGATGTGCTTAATACTAAGTGATACAGAGGATAACAATGTAAAAACATCAACTTGAGGAGCAAGGTATAAAGAATTTTGTGACACAACAGATCCCAACATTAGATAAATAACAACAGAGTTGGTTAAACTAGCAAAAATGGACGCTATTTAACATCCGTAATTAGGGTATTTTCAAATACTATCAACAGATATATTACCTTGTTCGCCTTAAGTTATGCGATGATAGAGAATATTCATCTATTACTTCATTAGTCAATGAGACTCGATTCTTTGTGTAGGAAGAGCCTATGAAAAAAAATTCTCTTAACAAACAAATAGTAATCAGGCGTTTAAGCCAGTTTTCCCTCGCGTTAATTTTAGTTGCAGGATTAACCACCCTCCTTTGGCACTCAGAACAACAGTCAGCACAAATGCGTCAACAACAAGAAGCATCGATGGCGGGAATTTTAAAACAGCAACTCGCACTAGCCGCAACCATGGGCTTAAAATTAAATGACCAACAGCAGCTGCAATGGTTAGCTCAAACGCTCAGTGAGTCTCCCCTTATTAATGGCGTTTGGATCCACCGTAGCGATGGTTCCCTAATGGCTGAATCGATTGTAGCTACAGACCAGCCTTCAATTATGTTAGCTGCTGAGATCCGTCAAAAGACATTATTAGGCTATTTACGCCTACGGTTAAATCAAGATGTGTTTGTACAACCTATTGTTGAAATTCAGCAGCAACAGTTAAAGTGGCAACGATGGTCTTTACTGTTAGCAGGAATAATAGGTATTTTATTAGCGCGAGCATTTTCACAAAAACGAGCTAAATATCAGTTGCGAGATTTGTTAAATAAATACCGTAGAAATGAACGTAGTCAACAGCAAGAAAATAACATTTAGAAATTTGATAGTGTTACATATATTAAAAAGCCAATGACATGTCATTGGCTTTTTAGCATTCTAAAGTGGTTAGAGATTAGTCTTTAAGTAACGACTCTAATGTTAGTTCAATCATGCCATTAAACGTTGTTTGACGCTCTTGAGCTGTTGTCTCTTCTCCAGTGCGAATATGATCAGATACAGTAACAACACATAATGCTTTAGCACCAAACTCAGCAGCAACGCCATAAAGGCCTGCTGCTTCCATTTCAACACCTAACACATTCATTTTTTCAACCGTATCAAACATACTTGCATCTGGAGAATAAAATAAATCAGCGGTGAATACATTACCCACAGACACCTTAATATTGTGTTCTTTTGCTGCATTTACTGCATTACTTAGCAGACCAAAATCAGCTATTGCCGCATAATCATGCCCTTTAAAGCGCGCACGATTAACATTTGAATCAGTACAGGCCGCTTGAGCAATTATGATGTCGCGTACTTTAACATCAGTCGATACAGCGCCACAGCTACCAACGCGCACTAAACGCTTTACGCCATACTCAGTAATAAGTTCTTTCGCATAGATTGAAATAGAAGGAATACCCATGCCGGTACCCATCACAGAAATACGTTTGCCTTTATAAAAGCCCGTATAACCAAACATGTTACGAACATCGGTAACTAGCTCTACATCCGTTAAAAATGTGTCGGCGATAAATTTTGCACGAAGCGGATCACCGGGTAATAAAATATCTTCTGCAAACGCGCCTTCTGGAGCGTTAATATGTGGAGTTGCCATAATAAGTTAGCCTTAATAATTAATTATAAAAATGATTTACCATACGCTAATGGCGATAAATCTAAATAAGTTGCAATGCTTTGGCCGATGTCTGCAAACGTTTCACGTTTACCGACACTTCCACCCTGCATTGATGGGCTATAAAAAATAACAGGAATATGTTCACGTGTATGATCACTGCCAGGCCAGCTTGGATCGCAGCCATGATCAGCGGTTAATACTAATAAATCATCATCTTCCATTTGTGCAATGAATTCGGGTAAACGTGAATCAAAATACTCTAGTGCTGCGCCGTACCCAGCGATGTCTCGTCGATGACCATATGAAGAATCAAAGTCGACAAAATTTGTAAAAATAATACTCTTACTTTCAGCCGTTTTACTCGTTTTAAGTGTGGCGTCAAATAAATCAGCAAGTCCCGTCGCTTTAATTTTTTGAGTGATACCTTGTTGCGCATAAATATCAGCAATTTTACCAATACTAATGACCTGGTTACCGGCGTCTTTAGAGAAATCTAATAATGTCTTTGACGGTGGCAGTACGGATAAATCACGTCTGTTGCCTGTTCGCGCAAAGTTATCTTTGTTATCACCAACAAAGGGACGTGCAATAACGCGTCCAATATTATATTCATCTAAAACGTCTCTGGCGGCTTCACACAAGGCCATTAGATTTTCTAACCCAAATGTCTCCTCATGAGCCGCAATTTGAAATACGCTATCACTCGATGTGTAAAATATCGGTTTGCCTGTGGCCATATGTTCTTCGCCCAAGCGGGCCAAAATATCGGTACCAGAGCCGTGACAATTCCCCAGAACGCCGGGTAAATCACAACGTTTAATCAGTTCATCGATGATGGTTTGTGGGAACGAATTCTCTTTATCAGAAAAATACCCCCACTCATATAACACGGGTGCGCCCGCAATTTCCCAGTGTCCACTAGGCGTATCTTTGCCAGTGCTTATTTCCGCAGCAAATCCAAACTTGGCCACAGGAGTGACACTCTGATCGAGTCCTTGAGGAAAATAACCAGAACTTTCAAAACAAGCATGACCTAAACCTAATTTATTAAGGTTTGGCAGTGTGAGCTCACCATGGCGATTGATATTGGCATTTCCAGCAGCACATGCTTGCGCGATGCTACCTAAGGTATTGGCTCCAACATCACCAAAATCAACGGCATCATCACTAGCCCCTATGCCTAATGAATCTAACATCATAATAGTGACACGTTTCATAATTTAACCTTAATTCTTAGTAAGTTGTGCTAGATGCAACTGGAGATTGATTATTAAGCGTTGCCAATAAATTATTTAACAAACTGCTTGCTCCGAATCTAAAATGACGAGGAGTAATCCACTCACTCGATAAAATAGACTCTGCTAAAGCTAAATAATTAGCCACATCTTGCGCATCTTTAACGCCGCCTGCCGCTTTAAAACCACAAGTTCCGCCCGTTTCTTTTATCGCTAAAAGCATTTGCTCAGCCGCTTCAAGGGTTGCATTAATGGCAACTTTCCCAGTAGATGTTTTAATAAAATCTGCACCAGCACTAATGGCAATCAAACTAGCTTCTTTAATCAGTGCGGGATCTTTAAGCTCACCCGTTTCTAAAATGACCTTGAGGATAACATCATCACCACAAGCTACTTTACATTGTGAAATAAGCGCATGGCCAATTTGGCGATTACCACTTAGAAAAGCACGATAGGGAAACACCACATCAACTTCGTCAGCGCCTAGCTCAACAGCTTTTTTTGTTTCATTGACAGCCACCGATACATCGTCATTACCATGAGGAAAATTAGTGACTGTTGCGATAAGAACATCTTCAGCATTTAGTGCCGACAACTGCGCTTTGGCCGTTTGAATAAATTGTGGATAAATACACACAGCGGCAGTTTTTCCTGCGCTGCTAATGGCCTTTTTACATAAGCTTTCCACTATTTTCGGGGTATCATCAGTATTTAACGTGGTTAAATCCATCAATTGAATGCCGTAACACGCTGCTCTTTCTAAATCAGTCATTTTTATCTCGTAGAAATTATTCGATTGTCAAAATTCGCTAGCAATCGGTAAGAAACAATAATTTAGCGATTTTTATCGTGAGTTACTATCGCTGTGATCACATTTGTTAGAAAAAGCATTGTCATTACTAGAGTGATATCAACAATTAAACAATTTCAAATAACCGACGCGCATTTTCGCTGGTTATTCGCTCAACGTCAGCTACTGGCCGTTGCAATAACAACGCTAATTCACTTGCTATCAAAGGGATATTTTTAGGATGATTAACAAGTCCTTGTTGACCGGATAATGGCATATCGGGACTGTCTGTTTCTAACAATAATGAAGCTAATGGTAGCTGACTAAATACTTGGCGGGTCTTTTGAGCACGTTCATAGGTGATAACACCTCCTACCCCTAAATAAAAACCAAGTTTTAAAAACTCCCGCGCTTGCACTAAGCTACCGCTAAAACCATGAATAACCCCGCCGCGGGATAGTTGATATAATCTAAGTTGTTTGAGTAACACATCATAGGCCTTGTGAGCATGACAAATTACAGGCAAGTTGAGTTTCTTGGCTAGGGCCAGCTGAGGCTTTAGTACTTCTAATTGAGTGGTCATAGGACACTCAATGGTGCCATCTAAGCCAATTTCGCCAATTGCAACAATGTTTGATCTATTTAAAGTGGCAACAGACTCAAGCTGTTCTAAATAATTGTCACTTTCAATGAAATAAGGATGTATACCTAGGGCACAATAAATGGAGGGATATTGCAAAGATAGCGTTAAAACACGCTGCCAGTTGGTATGGTTTACACTAGGTATGACGAAAGCACTGACGTTTGCCCTAAGGCTAGTCGATAATACAGTATCAATCTCACCCATACGTTCAAAGTCTAAGTGACAATGAGTGTCTATTAATTGAATATGCGTGCTCATAATACCAATCTAGCAAAGTACTTGATCATTTTTAACGGCCTAAATAGATGATGCCTGCGTTATTTATTTTCTATGTAGAATAACTATATACGTAAATAAATGCCTTGTCCTAACCTATTTATTCTCGTAAAAAAGTAGACCACTATTTACCTAGATTGGTATAACATGATCACAATAAAAAAGGTCTAATAAAAATATTAGACCTTTAATGTTGCCGTTTGACTAGCAATATTTAACTAAACACTTCTCAACATTCTTATCGACTAGTTTTCACGAGTCTCTCTAAATGTTATTTCAGGATAGCGTTCATAAGCGAGATTCAAATTAACTCTCGTTGGTGCTATGTACGTTAAGTTATTACCGCCATCTAGGGCTAAGTTATCAAATGCTTTCTTTCTGAATTTTTCGAGTTTAATAGCATCATCACAATCAATCCAACGCGCTGTAGCCACGTTAATTGGTTCATAGATAGCTTCAACTTTATACTCAGACTTTAAACGTGCAACAACCACGTCAAACTGCAAGATACCTACGGCGCCTAAGATTAATTCATTAGAACGAAGCGGTCTAAATACCTGCACTGCGCCTTCCTCTGATAACTGAGTAAGACCTTTTTGCAGTTGCTTCATTTTGAGTGGATCGCGCAGTAATATACGGCGGAATAATTCAGGGGCAAAGTTTGGAATGCCAGTATATTTAAGCATTTCACCTTGTGTGAAAGTGTCGCCAATTTGTATAGTACCGTGATTATGCAAACCAATAATGTCACCTGATACGGCGCCATCAGCCTGAGTACGGTCACCAGCCATAAATGTTAGTGCGTCTGACACATTCACATCTTTACCAATGCGCACATGTTTCATCTTCATGCCTTTGTCATATTGGCCAGAACAAATACGCATGAAAGCTATGCGGTCACGATGCTTTGGATCCATATTGGCTTGAATTTTAAAGACAAAACCAGTAAATTTCTCTTCGTTAGCGTCAACTTCACGTTGTTCGGCCATGCGATTAACTGGTGTTGGAGCCCAGTTAATGAAGGCATCGAGCATGTGATCAACACCAAAATTACCCATCGCTGTACCAAAAAATACAGGTGTTAATTCACCCGCTAAAAACATCTCAAGGTCAAACTCGTTCGATGCCCCTTGCACTAACTCAATAGATTCACGCAACTCATCAGCGTAATCGCCAATAGCTTCATCCAGTTCAGGATTATTAAGCCCTTTTATTGCACGAACTTCTTGGATCGTATGACCGTGGCCAGTTTTATATAGCACGGTTTCATCGGTTAATAGGTTATAAATACCTTTGAATTCTTTACCCATTCCAATAGGCCAGGTAATAGGAGCACAGGCGATATCTAATACTTCTTCAACTTCATCCATTAACTCTAACGGATCGCGTGTATCACGATCGAGTTTGTTCATAAAGGTAACAATCGGCGTTGTCCGTAGCCGAGTAACTTCCATCAATTTAATGGTTCGTGCTTCAACACCTTTTGCGGCGTCAATTACCATTAAACACGAATCCACAGCCGTTAGCGTACGATATGTATCCTCAGAGAAATCAGCATGACCAGGAGTATCAAGTAAGTTGATCAAACAATCTTGATAAGGAAACTGCATAACAGAGGTAGTGATGGATATACCACGTTCTTTTTCTATGTCCATCCAATCAGACTTAGCATGTTGGCCTGATTTTTTTCCTTTAACTGTTCCCGCTTTTTGCAGTGCTTGTCCGAACAATAATACTTTTTCGGTTATGGTTGTTTTACCCGCATCAGGGTGAGAAATAATCGCAAACGTACGGCGTTTATTTACAGAAGTCTCGAAAGGCGTCATAGAAGTCTCTAAACAGAAAATCAAATTAAATTATTGGGCGCGATTATAGCGGATTTTAAGCGTCAATGTGTGATGTTTTACTAACTCTATGTGATTGCGCCCAAATAGTGAGGCAACGTCAGATATAAAACAGTTGTTTAAAATATTTTAATTCAATACTAAATCATGATAACGTTAGAGCTATCGATAGAGTGAATGCTCTATATACAATTTATAAAAACTAATAATAAAGGATATTTTATGTCTAGCGTAGCAGAGTATAAAGAGATTTTAGCCAGCAAATTTGATACAAACGCCGCTGCAGGTCTTGATGAAGTATTTCAATTTGACCTAGAAGGCGAGTTATTTCACCTAGTAGTCGCCAATGGCGCTTATGAATTACTTGAAGGTGAACATGATGATCCATCAGTAACACTGCAACTTAAGAGTGCCACACTTAAAGGCTTATTAGATGGCAGCGTTAATGGCATGACAGCTTTTATGATGGGCAAAGTAAAAGCCATTGGTAACATGATGCTAGCGACTAAACTGACTCAATTATTCCCAGCTTAGTGTTCAAAAAAATGCCAACTGATTAGTTGGCATTTTCTTTATCTATCCAAACGAAAAGTAACTCATGATAATGGCATCTTCCTTGCCACTTTCTGTTGGATAGTAATTAATACGTCTGTCTACTTCATTAAAATCCATTGATTGGTAAAGCGCAAAGGCTGCTTTATTGGACTCTCTCACTTCAAGCCAACAACTCATCCCGCCTTTCGATTTTGCTTGCTCAATGTAATGTGCCAACAATTGACGACCCAAACCCTTACCTTGAAAATCAGGATGAATACATATCTCGATTAATGAGGACTCATCGAGCACAAATTCACCAATATAAAAACCAGCTAGTTGCTCATCGACATACAACCTAGCGTTAAAATAGCGCTTTGATAAACACGATAACATGACACTTTTTGTCATGGGGTGGCTTTGCGCCATTTTCTCTAGAGCATGAATAGCGTCAACGTCATCTTTAAAGAACGTAGAAAAACGAACATTCATGATTCGCCACCGGTTAAAAGAGACCAAAGCTGTTTCTTGAGTGAACTATCAGATAATACATGGGGTAAATTAGGTAATATTAACTCATTATCGGCTGACGATATGGTTGATACAGCGCTATCGACACGCCACGTAACCGCTGATTTATCAAAGCTCGCGATATACGCTAACGCCTTATCAATTTGTGCCTTGGCGTGAATATCTCCCTCATTCACAACACTATAGCTTTCTTGCAGAGCAATGGTACTTTCTTGCGGAGCGGCGTTCGCGTAATGTGCAACACTCTCTTTAACTTGATGAGATGTCGTAATATGGCGTTGATGCCACGTTGAAATCCCTATACCTGCCAAGCAATGCTGTTGTAATGCGGTTAATTGAAGAGCCATAAATTAAGATCTATATTGAAACATGGTGCATCATACTAAATTAGCGCTTTGTTCCAAAGTTAATTTTCGTGATAACAGCACTAAAAATTATTCATTTCGACAAGTTGAGATACTTCTAACGTCCCATCTATGGCCAAAAATGGGCAAGTTTGTGCATCACTAATTGCCTGATTAATATCATCAGCTTCAATAATTGTAAAACCAGACATGCCCGTCTCACTGCCTTGTAATACATTACCATCACTGGTGATAGTATGCGTATCTTTGAAGGGATTCGCTGGACTGATAGCACGAGGCCCTAGCTCTTTAAGCCATGCTTTATATTGCGTCATATGAACATCAGCGGCTTCACGTGAATCAGGGTGCTCTCCACCCAGATAAGAGATAATAAATTTAGCCATTGCGTCATTCCTTTTATTGATTATTAATTACCTTTCTAAATATACAATAATTGAAAAGTTGACTCGTGCCAAATGGTGTTTGATGATTATGTTGACTATGGCTAATCAATTCAAAATTATCGCCAAGTCTTTGGGATAAAGTTTGCCAACTATATTGCTTGATAGGTAGGCCACTGCATTTAATAGGTCCTTCAATATCAAAGGTCGACAACACAACAAAACCACCTAATTTTAGTGCCTTATGTAGTTTATCAATATAAATGTCTTGATCTTCGTCGCTAATCAAAAAATGAAACACAGCGCGATCATGCCATAAATCTACGGAGTCAGTGTCAAATGAATGAGATAAGATATTAGCGACCTGCCAATTCACCTGTTTGGCTTTATCTCCTATGCGGTTTTGTGATATTTCTAACGCCTGTTCAGAAAGATCGAGCACCGATAATTTTTGATAACCTTGATCAATCAAGGCATCCGTTAAAGTAGATGCACCGCCACCGATATCAAAAAGGTGCGCATTTAATGCCAAACCTGCCATCTCAATGTATTCTAGTGACTGCTGCGGAAAGTCTTGATACCAACTAACTTCTTGCTCTGATTTATCACCGTATATTGCTTGCCAATGTTGTTGTGATGTCACGTTTTTCTCCTATAAGTAAAAAACCCCGTTAAGCAAGCTTAACGGGGTTTTTATCAAAAGTTAATTCTTACGAATTATTTCTTTTTACTGGCTTCTTTTACTTCAGCAATAACTTTTTCAGCAACGCTGTTAGGACAAGGCAAGTAATGAGCGAATTCCATTGAGAATTGGCCACGACCTGAAGTCATAGTACGTAAAGAACCGATGTAACCAAACATTTCTGAAAGAGGAACGTCAGCTTTAATACGAACACCAGTAACACCAGCCATTTGATCTTTGATCATACCGCGACGACGGTTTAAATCACCAATTACATCACCAACGTGATCGTCTGGCGTGAATACGTCAACGTTCATGATTGGTTCGATAAGCTGAGCACCAGCTTTTGGAATAGACTGACGGAATGCGCCTTTCGCAGCGATTTCAAAGGCAACAGCCGATGAATCTACTGCATGGAAAGCACCATCGTATAATTCAACTTCAACGTCTAATACTGGGAAACCAGCTAGAACACCTTGGTCCATCATAGACTTGAAGCCTTTCTCAACCGCTGGGAAGAATTCCTTAGGAACGTTACCACCAACAACTTTTGAAGAGAATACGAAACCAGTACCAGGTTCGCCGGGCTTGATGCGGTAATCAATTTTACCGAACTGACCAGAACCACCAGATTGTTTCTTATGTGTGTAGCTATCTTCAATTTCTTGCGTGATAGTTTCACGGTAAGCAACTTGTGGCTCACCAACTAATAGATCAACACCGTATGTACGACGTAGGATATCTACTTTGATGTCTAAGTGAAGCTCGCCCATTCCTGACAGGATTGTTTCGCCAGAATCTTGATCAGTTTCAACTTTAAACGTTGGATCTTCTGCAACCATTTTACCGATAGCAATACCCATTTTCTCAGTAGAACCTTTATCTTTAGGTGTAACAGAGATAGAGATTACTGGTTCAGGGAAAACCATTGCTTCAAGAATGATTGGATCTTTAGGATCACAAAGAGTGTGACCTGTTTGAACGTTAGACTTCATACCAACGATAGCGATGATATCACCGGCTTGAGCGCTAGTAAGTTCGTTACGATCATCGGCTTGCATTTCACACATACGACCAACACGCTCAGTTTTACCTGTCGCAGCGTTAAGGATTGTGTCGCCTTTCTTCAATGTACCTGAGTAGATACGAACGAAAGTTAATGCACCAAAACGGTCATCTGAAATTTTAAAAGCTAATGCTTTAAAAGATTCTTCTGCAGATACAGTAGCGAATGCGCCAGTAGGCTCGCCTTCTTCATCTGTTAATGGCTGTGGATCAACATCTGTTGGGCTCGGTAGGTAGTCTACGATAGCATCAAGAATGTTTTGAACACCTTTATTTTTAAAGGCTGAACCACAATATGTTGGGAAGAAAGCCATAGTACGTGTACCTTCACGGATACAACGCTTAATGTCTTCCATTGAAGGCTCTACGCCTTCCATGTACGCTTCCATAACATCATCGTCTTGCTCAACAGCAGTTTCGATTAGCATTTCACGGTATTCTTCGACTTGATCAACCATGTCCGCAGGAACATCACCCACAACGAAGTTCTCAGGAAGACCAGAGTCATCCCAAACGTAAGATTTACGAGTTAGTAGATCAACAACACCAACGAATTCATCTTCGATGCCAATTGGTAAAACCATGATTAAAGGGTTAGCAGCAAGTACATCTTGTGTTTGCTTAACAACGCGTAAGAAATCAGCACCAATACGGTCTAATTTATTAACGAAAATAATACGAGAAACACCTGATTCATTCGCGTAGCGCCAGTTTGTTTCTGATTGAGGCTCAACACCACCAGAACCACAAAATACACCAACACCACCATCTAATACTTTAAGTGAACGGTAAACTTCAACTGTGAAGTCAACGTGTCCAGGAGTATCGATAACGTTTAGACGATGATCTTTCCAAGAACAAGTTACAGCAGCAGACTGGATAGTAATACCGCGCTCAGCTTCCTGTTCCATGAAATCTGTAGTTGACTCGCCGTCATGTACTTCACCAGTTTTGTGAATTTGACCAGTAAGTTTCAAGATACGTTCAGTTGTTGTTGTTTTACCAGCATCAACGTGAGCGAAGATACCAATATTTCTGTATTTTGATAGATCTGCCATTGTTTTACTCTATTAAAGTTGCGTTCTAAAATTAATAAGGGAGGGCCAAAACCAGCATTAATACTAAGTTTTGTTAATAACCATCCCCCTAGGGTTCTTTTTGTGACGCGACATTATAAAGGAATGACCAGCAGATGAAAACTAATTGGTTAAAAAAAGATAGCGTTGTATGTCACAAACCGTTATTTGGAGGCTAATATTGGATATTTTAATATTTCATCATTTAATGCATCAATAACAGCTGGCGTTTTGTGTAATGTGCGTATTGCGCTAAATAAGTCTTTGGCTTGAGGGAACTGCTGACGTAGATAAACTAACCACTGCTTCATACGATTGGGATAATATAGACCTTTATCACCTTCTAGTTCGAAGCTTGTGTAACGGCTTAACAATTGCAACAAATGAGGGTAATCCATCGGTTGTTGCTTACCTTTTATGACAGCCGCTAAATTAGGCGTAGCTAACGCGCCCCTGCCAAGCATTAAATTCGAACAACCAGAAATTCTTTGGCAATCGATGGCATCTTGCGCCGTCCAAATTTCGCCATTAGCTGTTAATGATATTTCGTTACGCTGTGCAACGGGTGCGATTGCGTCCCATTTGATTGCTTCTTTCTTATAGCCGTCGATTTTGGTTCTTGCATGAATCGTTAGTTCGTTTGCACCAGCGCTAATAATCGCATCGCTAATTTCATGGACCGCTTGTGAGCTGTCCCAGCCAAGGCGGATTTTAACTGAAAATATCTCAGTTACAGGAATTGCACCGCGCATTGCTTTGACTAAGTTATAAATGACTTCAGGCTCTTTGAGCAATACCGCGCCCCCTTTATTAGTGTTGACCATCTTACTGGGACAACCTAAATTCAAATCGATACCGTGACTACCCAATTCAATAGCTCGATTAGCATGGTCACTCATCAATTGAGGATGCTGACCTAATAACTGCATGCGTATTGGAACACCAGCTGGTGTTCTGCCATCGTTATACAGTTCAGGGCACAGTTTATAAAAGCTGCGCTCTGGCATAAAGGTATCTGATACACGCATAAACTCTGTGATGCATAAATCATATCCACCAAGTTCTGTTAACAGTTGTCGTACAAGGTGATCAATGACGCCTTCAAGAGGGGCTAAAACAAGTTTCATTGTACAGTTGCAGCTTTTACGTTAGCTATCCAACGTTTTATTTTTTGCTCCAGTACTGCTAACGGTAACGCGCCATCAAGTAATACTTGGTCATGAAATTGTTTGATGCTAAATCTATCACCAAGCTCTTTTTCAGCCAATTGCCTTAATTCAATGATCTTGAGTTGTCCAATTTTATAAGATAATGCCTGCCCAGGGATAGCCATGTAACGTTCAACCTCAGCAACTACATCAGATTTAGCCATGGTTGAGTTATCTAACATATAAGCAATAGCTTGCTGACGGCTCCACCCTTTGGCATGCAAGCCCGTATCTACAACGAGCCTCATTGCGCGCAACATCTCATCCGCCAATTTACCGAAATATTGGTACGGGTCCTTAAACAACCCCATCTCTATACCCAAATATTCACTATATAACGCCCAACCTTCAACATACGCCGTTTGATCCCCAAACTTTTGAAACATTGGCACACCATCTAATTCTTGACTTAGAGATATTTGAAAGTGATGCCCCGGCGCAGCTTCATGTAATGATAGTGTCATCATTCCCCATTTGGGTTGCGCTTTTAGGTTGAATGTATTGACGTAAAATACGCCAGGTCGGCTACCATCAGGACTCCCTGATGAATAAGATGCACCAGCCGCACTTTTCTCACGAAAAGACTCAACAGCTTTAACAATATAAGGAGCCTTGGGTTGGCTATCAAAATAATCTGGTAATACTCTTTCGATCTGATCTTTGTAAGACATATAACCGTTTATTAGCGCTTGTTTGTCAGTAAAATAATAATCAGAGGATTGGCTTAAATGGTTAAAAAATGATGGTAAATCACCATTAAAATCGACTGAAGTTTTAACCTGTTCCATTTCAACTAAGATGCGTTTAACTTCAGATAAACCCAATTGATGAATATCTTCAACTAACATGGTGGTCGTTGTATGTTTGTTCGAAAGATATTGATACCACGGTAAACCATTTGGCATTGAACCATAACCATCAGTTGAACGTGTATGCGGTAAATAGCTAGTTGTTAAGAACTGTGCAAGTTTCTTATAAGCTGGTACCAACTTTTGTTGAATAAAGTCAGTGTATTCTTGAGTAACTCTAGTCCTATCATCGTCAGTAAATGATTCAGGAAAATTATCAATCGGCGAATAAAATAGACTTGTTGTTACGTCAGCAACTACTTGAGCTTTAACTTGTGGAATCAAACGCTTCACTAAAACCCGTGGTAAAACCACTTTATTTTCAACCCCTTCTTGCAAACGTGTCTCGGCCGAACTGAACCACTTAACATAACCAGCAAGCCTAATTAAGAAGTCATCGTAATCTTCGACAGTATTAAATGGCTGTGCCCCTTGGCCTGATCCTAATTGCGCCATGGTACTCATCAAAGAATCAAACTGTGAAAAAGGCAGGTAATACTCTGGAAATGCCTCCCCTTTACGCACCGTTTCCAAATTAATTGTTAAAATATCAAAGCTAATTTTATTTTTCTGAGACAATTTATCTCGTGATAACCCATTGAGATACGCCAAATATAGTGAGTTTACTTCATGACGTTGTTTTAAATACTCATCTGATAAATCATCTACAAAGTGTGAATTTTTTGAAAAATCACCTGCATACAAAGCATAAATGGGATTGAGGGATAATTGTTTGTCAAAATATTGTGTACTTAATCGTACAAAATTTTCATTCTCATCAATTGATTTGTTAGGCATCTCCATTGACACATTTTGCTGCGCAATCTGGTATCCACTATCGCAGCCAGCCAGTAGAATAACACCTGTAAACATCAATACTAAAAATTTCATATATCCTCAAAACTGTTTAATTAAAACAAAAAAAAGCCCCGCACTAGGCGGGGCTTATATTATCAGAATCTAAAGTTCGATAAGTGATTAAATTCTTACATTACGACGTTTTGCTGTCTCTTTAATGTAATTAATCCAAACTTTTGCATTCTTAGCTGAACTTTTATTCTTGCCATTTTTAACAATATTCATTGTTTTTAAAGCTGTCTTATATTGACCGCTATAAAAATATGATTGGGCAAGCGTAAATAAAGCATTCTCAGGTTTTCTTAATTTTTCATCTTTCAACGCCAGTTTAAGAGCCTTGATGGCTGTTTTATGTCGTTCAAGTTGAAAATCTAAAGTGCCTTTTTTATAGTAAAGTTCGCCATTATTTTCAATAGCAGCGGCTTCACCATAAAATGTTGAAGCTTTTTTAAGTTCTTTAGCTTGATGCCAAGAGCTAGCAATCTGTTTTAGTATCTTTTCATCACGTTCAATCAAGCCTGACTTAACATGCTTTTCAAGAATAACAGCAGCGCGATGAGGAATCATGTTATTAGAATATAATTGAGCTAAAACTAAAATTTGACTCTTTTTAGTTAGATATCCATTTATATAGGCAATATGCATTGTTTCTAATGCTTTTTTATACTGCTCTTCTAACATGTAAAACTGCCCTAATTGAGGCCAATATTTAGGCTCGCTTGGGAATAGTTCTACCAAAGTTTCTAAAACTTCAATCGCTTTCTTAGGCTTCTTACCTTCATAATAAGCACCTAGTTTCAAACGAAATGCAGACTCTTCAGGTTTAGCTTTTTGCAGAGCAATAGCTTTATCTGCTGGTTCAATAACGTTGTCATATTGCTTGAGCGCCATATAAGCGACGCCAATACGAACATAAACTTTTGGGTCTTCTTTACCAGTAAATTCGATCCATAATTTATAGTTCTTAACCGCTTCAACATATATCTTTTCTTGAACCTGCAAATCAGCTAACGTCCTAATAGCACTACCATGTTCACTAGTACTAAGGATGTCCGCATCTACAGCTGATTGTATGTACTTGATAGCATCTAACGCTTTACCTTTTTGACCAGCATAAATACTGCCCAAAAACTTCGCCATATACGCTTTATCATAAGGCTTTTTAGGCTTTATTTCTAAGGCAAGTACAAGTGCTTCATCGATTTGATCTGCCGCATACAAGTCATAAACCTTAGCAACTTTTTTACCAACGCGCTCAGACAACGTAAATGTTTTACGTTTTGAGTTATCAGTTGCAAAAGCTGCTGACGGTGCTGATACAAACGATAAACTTAACGCCGACGTCAATAATACAGCAGCAAATTTAGTTGAATATTTCATCGTCTATTTCCCCTGCTTTGGTAAATTGAAATCTAAACGAATAGTTTCGTCAAAGACCTTAACCGCTTTACCGTCAACCATTTTTGGCTTGTACTTCCAGCGTTTAAGCGCACGTCTAGCTTCTTTATTAAACAAACGCTTTGGCTTTGCTTCGATAATTTTAACATCATCTACTCCGCCAAGTTCGTTAATCGTGAAACTAAGTACAACGTAACCTTCTTTGCCATCACGAGCCGCTTTAATAGGAAAGCGCGGTTCAATTCGGATTATCGGCGTAGCATCACCATCTTGCATCCCACCTGCACCAGGGCCATCCATTCCAGCGCTAACACCAGAAACTGCAACACTACCTATATCAAAATTCATGCCTGTATCAGCATCACTTGTATCAGGTTCTACCGCCGATGGAGGTGGCGGTGAATCAGGTGGCGGTGGCGGCTTCGGTTTAAAGCGAGTCTTCGTATTAGCTTTAGTGTCATCCTTATCTGGGTTAATAACGATCGGAACAGACTTTTCAGACTTTACCGGTCTTTCCCCACCTAAGTTAACCAAAAACGTCATAAAGGCAAATAATGCGAAAGTGACAACGGCACCAAGTAATACGGCTACCAATGCTCTTATCATGATTACTCTCCTTCGGCGTTAACCATCAATTTGTCGATACCAGCAGCTTTAACTTGGTCCATTACTTTAATAATGACACCATGTTTAGCATCTATATCACCCATGATCATTACTGCAGCTTCTGGCGACTCAGCAAGCATACGTTCAACATTCGCACGAACACGTTTAATATCTACAACGCGTTTTTCCATGTGAATACGACCGTGTTTATCAACGGCAATAAAAATATTCGCCGATGGTTTTTTGCTTGCTTGCGCAGCCTGTGGCTTATTAATATCAAAGCCGGCTTCTTTAACGAATGAAGTCGTAACGATGAAGAAGATTAACATGATAAATACGATGTCAAGCATCGGGGTCATATCAACTTCAGCTTCGTCATCTTCATGAAAACGTTTACGTGCCATAATTAATTCTCTCTCTAATGATGCGGCATACTGTCAACTAATGCTTCTCTTGCCATTTTTAGCTGACCAGCTAAACGTGCACTAAAGAAAACACCAGATAACGCAGCAACCATTCCGGCCATCGTTGGCATAGTTGCCATCGAAATACCACCAGCCATTAAGCGGGCATTTGATGTGCCCATGGTTGCCATGACTTCAAATACACTAATCATACCGGTTACAGTACCTAGCAATCCAATCATAGGACAAATTGCTACTAGCGTTTTAATGATAATCATTCGCTGTGTTAATTTTTCATTGGCTTGGGAAATCCAGGCCTCACGGACTCGCTGGGCATACCAAGAAGTTGTATCTTCTCTAGCATCCCAAGCGGCTATAATACGCTTACGCTCTTTAGGAAATACGACTCTTAAGTACATATAACGCTCAAGCATTAAGCTCCACATTAGAAACAATGTAACTGCAACAAACAGCAATACATCGCCACCAGTGGCCATGAAGTCCCTGATAGATTCCCAAAGGCCCATCAGGTAATAAATCATTACTTAGACTCCTTCTCGGCGTGCTCTGCGATGATACCAACGCTTTGCTCTTCAAGAACGTGTAAAAGTGATTTAGAACGACCAGAAACAACAGCATGAACCAACATTAGAGGCAATGCAGCCACTAGGCCAAGAACCGTAGTAACCAAGGCTGTTGAAATACCACCAGCCATCATTTTAGGGTCACCAGTACCAAACAAAGTAATAGATTGGAACGTGCCGATCATACCAGTAACAGTACCTAATAGACCTAACATCGGTGCAATAGCAGCAAGTACTTTAATGATTGAAATACCGCGTTCTAAACGTGGGATCTCTTTCAAAATAGCTTCATCTAGCTTAAGTTCTAATGTCTCTACGTCAGTCTCTTTAGAGTTATGGTAAACTTTTAAGATATTGCCAAGAGGGTTATTACCAGGAGTTTTAGGATTCTTTAATTGAGCCTTAACTTTACCGCCTAATAGCGTTAACGTAATTACACGTTCAAGAGCAATCAATAAACCAAAGATTAAAACAGCAGTGATAATGTAACCAACTGTTCCACCTTGATGATACTTCTCTTCAAACGTAGCTTGACCAGTTAAAAGACTTAATAAACCACCACGACCTGGATCAAGATACAACGGAGTGTAGCCTGAGGTTGCTTCAAGATATGGTGCAACTGTTTTAAGCATATTACCTGCAGGTTGACGAGCCAATTCACCAACACCGTCTTCGCGGAACACTAAATAACCATCGCTATCTAACAAGTTAAATGCACCAACTCGAGTAACTGAACGCTCTGATGTATTACCTTCAACATCTGAAACAGGAACTGTGAAAGTAGAAATATTAGCAGATTCAGTCATTTCAGTTTGCAGTGCAAACCATAAGTTCTCTAGCTCTTTCAAGCCAGGTAAGCCTTTTAGAGCGCCAATTGCTGCTAACTCTTCTGCACGACCAGGGTATTGCGCTGAAATAATAGATGCAGCAACGATACCCGTTGAATCACCAGCAACTCCACGAACAACACCAAAGGCTTCTTTTAAATCGCCTTGTGCAGCAGCAAGATCAGCGGCTAATTCACCCATGCGGCGTTCGTTATCAGCATGCTTTGCTAACAAACGTTTACCACGAGCTTTTTCAGCAGTACGTTCAGCCTTAGCTTTACGTAATAAAGACGCTTTATTAGCACGAGCACTGCGAAATGCAGCTTCACGTTTCTTATCAATACGCGCTTCAGAAACTCGCTCTGACTTAATTTTTTCTAACAGTTGACCCAAGGTAGCAGAAGGTGTTGCTGCTTGGGCAAAAGAAGCTGACATTGCAAGAGATGCAATGGCTAAACCTTTAAACAACTTATTCATTATTTAGCACTCCCAATTGCAGGCACAGGTAGTTTAATAAGATCTGGTGATTTATCTTTACGAACGATATCAATGGCGTTCTTGATTGGACGTCTCCATTCATCACCTAAAACATCCCAAATCTTATTTGTTTTGTTCCAAACCCAAGTTTGCTTTGAATCTAGAGTTTGAGCAACTAAAGTAACGCGACCAAATTGAAGAACGTCGACAGTAAGATCTTTTCCGCCAATATTTTCTTTGCCACGAACAACTTGAGATGTACGTCCTGATTGAAGTTCAATCTGGTACGCTTCTAACACTTTACGATACTTTTCTGCAGTAGAAACGTTAGAATCTAGCATCATTACTTTTAGGTAAGCGATACGATCGTGACGTTCTTCTTTTTCAAAAGGTAAATCAAGTGCAACGAACGTTTCAATGCTATCGATCATTTTAAACATCAAAGGTACAAGACCTTGACGCGTTTTATCGATGCCGTTGATGTCTTCTTGTGTTGCATTAATTTTTGATTGTTGGTCAGCGACTAAAGAAGCGACGTAATCATTGTAAGAACGAAGGCTATCTGTATCATCAACAACTTGACGATATTGGAAAACCAAATCACCAGCTTGTTCATGCAGTTTGTTCACTTTCTCTTGTGATTTAGCGGCATTTTTTTGAATAGTAGCGTCTGCTTTTTGAAGTTTTTTCACTTCGTCAGCGGCAGATACGGCGAATGTTGTTGTAAGAGCAACGGCTCCCGCTATAGCAATAGCGATTTTATTTTTACTTAACTTGGACATAGTTCCTAACCAAACTTTATTGTGGAAACTGCTGAAGTGTCGTCAGTACAAATGTACATACTCATGACTCTCACAGAACGTCTTTAGGTTTTAATATTATATTATTTATACCTAACCCCTTTACTCCAAGGGGCAAAACCGTAGCCATCATTTCACATTCAATTAATCACTGTCAACCGTAAAAAGCATCAATACCCCACCAACAGCACACTTTATAACCTATTGAACAAAAAGACAATTAACATAAAATTTACACAAAAAAAACAAATAAAACACATTAATATTTCATTTTATTTGACATAGTATGTCAAGAATCAGACCATTTTTAAAATAATGACATCTTCTGTTACATAAAAGCAAAAGTTGATGTTTTCTTTGATTACAATCAAAAATACCGCATTTCAAAAGCTGTAACATTCATGACATCACTTACGATTAACCAATAACCTATTGTTATTAAATGTTATTAAAAAAACACACTCAACATTAATTCACAGTAATGTAGCTACGAGGTAAAATATTTCCTGCATAATCTTGCTAAATTTTTCATCTAAAAATAGTTCATAACGATTCAAAATCAATTCGTAACAAATTGTTAATTTAATGTAATTAAATTATTTACTGATAAATATATTTAGAATAGCCCTCTACTTACGGTTTAAATCATTTAAAATCAATTAGTTAGGGAACCATCGTTCACCTCCGTCACATTTATCATTTTTAAATTATATTTTTACTCAATCAGTAAAGTGACTAATTACGACTCAAATTCGCGTATTTATGCGCAGGTTGCTATTATTACGGCTCCCAATCTCCTCAAAATGCTAATCGATGCTTTCTCCCAAAATACAAAAAACAATTCAAGACTGCTTTAAGCATTTTAAAACGCAAATACCAAACTTTGTTACGCGTAAAGAACAAAACTATATGGTGGCACAAACAGCTAAAATATTAGCAGGTGATTTTGAGAAGGCACGGCGCATTGGTGTTATAGAAGCAGGTACAGGCACAGGGAAATCATTAGCCTATTGTCTAGGCGCAATACCTTTAGGTTTATCATTAGGCAAGAAACTGTGCATTTCCACAGCTACAGTTGCATTACAAGAACAACTGCTCACTAAAGATTTACCCATGTTTAAGCAATATAGCCGCCTTGATTTTAAATTTGGTTTAATTAAGGGACGAGCACGTTACACTTGCGCCAGCAAACTTGAACTTGCTGCAGACACCCAAGCCTCAGGCGAACAATCACTCTGGACTCAGCCCCCTGATAAAGCATCACTTATTTTAGTAAAAAAATTGTGGCAAGCGTGGTTAGATAAAAAATGGGACGGCGAGCGTGATAGCTGGCCCACATCAATCCCTAACCTGCTGTGGCAACAAATTCAATGTGACAAATTTGGGTGTAGCAAGCAATTAAGCGCTCATCGTCAATGCCCATTTCATAAAGCACGTGAAGAAGTCGATAAATTAGACGTACTCATTGTTAATCACAGCTTATTATTAGCCGACTTAGAGTTAGGTGGTGGAAAAATATTACCAGAGCCAGACTCGATGTTTTATGTAATAGATGAAGCACATCATTTACCCGATAAAGCGAGAGACTTCTCTAGCGCGTCCTCTTCGGTATTGGGCACCATCGATTGGCTCTCTAAAATTGATGTGATGGGCAAAAAAATCTCAGGCACATTATCTTCAGATCAATTGATCGGTCCGATGATGAAATTAAGTGACCACTGTAATGAGCTAACCAGTCAAATTAAATTAATTCATCAATGGTTAGCTAATAACAAATCATTATTTGATAATGAAGACAAGCGAGTTCGATTTGAAAATGGCGTTTTGCCTGATTCATTATTAAGTCTGGTTGAAGATTGTGAAAGTATCAGTAAATCGGCATTAAAGGCACTCAATAAAGTCCATCAGATTGTGATGGAAGCTTATAAAGACGGTGCCATAAGCTCCTGGAAAATAGAAGCAGTATTAAGCGATTTAGGTCATAACTTAAGTAGAATGGAAGGTCAGCATAAAGCATGGTCCATGTTAAAGAGAAAAGACAGTAAAAATGGGGCACCTACAGTGCGCTGGATAGAACACACTGACACCGTAAAAGATGAGTTTATTCTTAATGCCGCTCCCATTGAGGTTGGATACTTTTTAGAAGATAAACTTTGGTCACAAGCACAGGGTGTTATGCTTTGCTCTGCAACATTAACAGCCTTAAATTCGTTTGATCACTTTAGGCGTAGTGCAGGTTTAAAAAATAACGACGGCACTCAATATATAAAATTGAACTCCCCCTTTGACTTCCAACAAAACGGTGAGCTAATCATTCCAGCCATGAAAACCGAGCCCAGCAGTGACAAGTTTACCGATGAACTTATTGCTCAGCTCAAATTACGCCTTAAAACAGATGATGCCTCCTTGGTCTTGTTCACTTCTTATTGGCAGATGAATCAAGTGGCGAAAACATTAAGAGAGAAACATCATTTATCCCTACTTGTTCAAGGTGAAGCCTCCAGAAATGCTTTATTAACGTTGCATAAAGACAAATGCGATAATTCCCTACCTAGCATCTTATTTGGTACCAGCAGCTTTTCAGAAGGGCTAGATTTACCCGGTAATTACCTCAAAAACCTTATCATCACAAAGATCCCCTTTGCCGTGCCTAATTCCCCTATTGAACAAGCCCATAGCGAATATATAAAAAGTAAAAATGGTAATCCATTTTTAGTTCTAACTGTGCCCGATGCTTCTCGAAAGCTCATTCAATCTTGTGGTAGACTACTGCGAAATGAACAAGATAGCGGCACTATTACCATTTTAGACAGGCGACTTGTCACTAAGCGCTATGGTAAATCATTAATTAATTCCTTGCCGCCTTACAAACTTACTATTGAGCATTAACAATGATTGAACTTTTCGATTCGATTCCGGTGTGGTTATTATTATCACTCGTCGCCATCGCCGCCGGTTTCGTAGACGCTATAGCTGGCGGGGGCGGATTATTAACCGTGCCAGCATTGCTCAGTACAGGCATGCCTGTACATATGGTGTTAGGAACGAATAAACTTGCATCTACATTCGGCACCGCCACCGCTAGTTATACCTTTTATAAGAACAAACTATTCACCCCTACCCTCTGGGTACACTGCGCTGTATCAACCTTGATTGGTGCAGCACTGGGGGCCGGTGCCGTTTATCTTGTATCTGGAGAGTACTTAGAAAAGATATTGCCTTTACTCATTATCATCACGGCTATCTATACCTTAATAAAGAAGCCGCCGTGTGAAGAATCAATGAAGCCATTGGAATCACCTTCCAAATTAAAACAAATACTCCAAGGCTCTACTTTAGGTTTTTACGATGGTTTTGCCGGCCCAGGTGCAGGAGCTTTCTGGACTGTATCAGGACAAATACTATACAAAGTTGATATTCTTGTTAGTAGTGGTGTTGCTAGAGCAATGAATTTCGTTAGTAATTTCACAGCACTTATTACGTTTATGGTGTTGAGCCAAGTTAACTACAAGATAGGCATAAGCATGGGACTTTGTTTGATGTTTGGCGCGGTCTTAGGCGCTAAAACTGCTATTCGTTTTGGCAGTAAATTTATTCGCCCGGTTTTTATTATTGTAGTACTGCTTATTAGCGTTAAATTAGCGTTGAGTGCATGGCTGTGATTAACTCGCTTAACAAAATAGCGAAAGTATTAGAACATTTGGCCGGTGATGCCATGGCTTATGACCGATCCAACGCCATTCCAAAACTAGCCGAGAAAGCTTTTTTTGAACACAAACTGTTTAAATCACAATCGAGGCAACTACTAGATTACGTTAAAGAAAGCCAAGAGTTATTAAACCAAGTTAATAAACTCATTAACAACAAATCCAGTAATAGTATTGTTGCATTTCAATGTGAAAAATTAGTCGATCAATGCCAAGCCATAAAAAAAGCACTAGGTACCCAAAATCAGCGAGCCCAAAACTACCAAATTGACAAGAAAGCCAAGGCTAAATTCTTTGAAAAAAAACGCCAAGCCAGTGGCGAAAATGAAGGTTTTAAAGGGTTAGCACAAAAAGTGATGTTTAGCAGTCAGCAGCTTTACCAAGAATTATCAAAGCATCATGACTATCGTCAGCGATTTGAACAAAAAATTGGCCAACTTACTCTTCAATTGGAACAGGCTCCGCAACAGGATAAAATATCCAAACAACATGAGATTCTACAATTACAAAAACGACTTGGCCAATGCAACAAAGCCATCTACTTTATTGAACAAAAAATAGAAAACTACCAAAAAGGCAAACGCCGCTTCTAGGTAAGGGAATACTATGACTCAAACTACATTAGAACAAGCACCAGAACACATTAAACTAGCCGTTGATCTCATCGAAATGCTAGAAAGTGCAAACATCGACCAAGACACTATATTGCAAGCCTTAGAAATCGTTATTGAAGACTTTAAGCGGTAAAGTAAATAGGCTGAAAATAATCAACACCGCTGTAAAATAGAATACTGAACTATTTTGGATTTGCATTAGCGTATTCAGACTATTAATCGCTAATTATTTTGATCCTAGATAGTTGGTTCATCATCACAATCTACACGTTAGACATCTCATTGTTATATTTCGTCATTTTTAATGAAAAACTGTCAGTTTTAAGATAGAAATACAACAAAATTCACGGTACTTTGTCTATTGAATTGCTAATCAATGGATTATTACTACCTCCATCCAATGGACTCAACGATATTGATTTATCCCATAAAGAGAACACACAATGTTACCGAGCAGTTTTTGGCCAAAGACTATAAAACAAGTTACTCTAAAATGTTTTGACCATTGTAAAAATAATATTCTGAATATGTTAGCTATCGTGTTACATATTAGCATCGTTGCGATAGTTCTAATGACGACAACCAACAGCCAGACAACTACAGCCATAGCCGTTACCTTGCTCATTACAAATTATGTAATACTATTCATTGTTGTCCTTTCACATCAAAAATTTCTCAAAGACTCGTTTCAGTCTCAACCATCCAACAATAATAGCAAACTAAAACGGCTCACTAAATTATCGCTTAATTGGTTTAAAAAGCATTACGTGTCAATCACTATAATACTGGCGATTAATACATTATTTGTTTTTCAAAAGACCCACAACATTGCTTTAATATATAACCTGACTATTGCATTTAGTTATAGCTTGATACTTTTTCATGTTGTGCTATTTATAAAAAATATAGTGGGTAACACACAATATTCACCGGATTTTAAGAGTCAAAGGATCTACTTAATATACGCCGGATTTATTTCATTAAGTTTTTTCTTATCAACAACAGTAGATAACAGCAACGCATACGGCACTGAGTTTCAATTAACTCTGCTTAGCTGGTTAATGCTACTTCATTTATTCATACATTGGGCGACTAGTCAGTGGAAGCTCATTAGGCAATTACAAAACGAGAGGGCTCATGCACAGTTGCAACACTTAAAAAGTCAGGTTAATCCACATTTCCTCTTCAACACCCTCAATAACTTGTATGGACTTGCCCTTGAAAAGTCAGATCAAACCCCAGCGTTAATACTCAAACTATCAGCCATGCTGCGCTACACTATTTATCAAGGTAAAAATGAGCAAGTGCTAATCAGTGACGAAATAAACTACCTTAATGACTTTATTGAGTTACAACAAATAAGATTCCATCATCGAGTTAACATTACATTTAACTGTAAAAATGATGACAGCAGCGCGACTATTTCACCGTTGTTACTATTAATTCTAGTAGAGAATAGCTATAAACATGGTGTTGAAAAGTTGACACAAGATGCCTATGTTCATATATCACTTGAGGTTACAAATGACCAACTTATATTCAACATCAAAAACAACTTTGATCTTGATGATAAAAACACTCAAGTAGGCATTGGTTTACAAAATTTGTCCAAACGTTTAGCCCTTATTTACCCTAACCGGCATCAACTCGATATGACATCACACCGCGATGTTTATTCAGCATCTTTAGTCATCACACTCAATTAACAGGGCCGACGAAATGAATAGAGAAATAAGCTTTATGATCATTGATGACGAGCCCATCGCTCATCGAATAATCCAAGAGTATTGCAACGTGCTACCGCACCTTAAACTCGTAAATCAAAGTTATAATGCGTTCGAAGCCATGCAGTTTTTAGCCAGCAATAGCGTTGATTTAATGTTTCTTGATATCAACATGCCCAAACTTACCGGCTTTGATTTCCTTAAAACCTTGGTTATCAAACCACAGGTGATCGTCACGACAGCTTATCAGGAGTATGCATTAGAAGGGTTTGAGCTTAATGTGTGTGATTACTTACTAAAGCCATATAGCTTAGAACGATTCTTAAAAGCTGTTAATCAAGCCACGCTACAATTAAGTCTGTCTCAGCCCAAAGATCTAACACCGTTAGTTTCAAATGAGCCATTGGAAAGTGTTAATCAAACCATTTTCATTAAAAGCGAGAAAATGCATCATCAACTAGCCCTCGTTGATATTATCTATATTGAAGCCTGCGGCAATTACTGTTTTGTATTTCATCAACAAGGAAAAATAATTACCCTGTCAAAGATATCTCAATTTGAGAAAGACCTACCACAGCATTTGTTTTTAAGAGTTCATAAATCATTTATTATTGCCAAGAAAAAAATTTCGTCAATCAGTAGTAGTCAATTAAACATTGGAGAGACTACGATACCAATCGGATTGACGTATAAATCAAAAGTTGATGCGTTGATAAAATAACAAACCGTTGTTGTGAGGTGAATCTACTACCCTTCACCTCTCGTTATGTTTTTCTTTATCAACTGTATTAAATGTTCCACCATGGCCAAGCGCTTGTCGTAATTAAGTATGTTTGCTTGGTGGTATGCTCCGGTCCAGCAGAAATAGATTTGCCGTGCGAATAAAATAGAATCCGCCTTACTGACATTTGCTCTACTGATGAGTTGTTCCAAATAACACACTCTTTGCTCATCGACCAAGTTGAGCTTGTCTCTAACGTTCAGATCAGTTAAAGCCCAATGACGAATAGATTTTTCAAAAGAGAATTGACGCTCTTCAATACTAAACGCTAAAATCATTAGATCATTCAAACGCATTATAGGTGACTTATTTGAGTGTTCTAGTTGCTCAATTACCTTGAGCGTACTCTTGCTTTCCCACTGAGATAAAATGGCATCAAGTAAATCTTGTCTTTTCTTAAAATGCCAATAAAAACTGCCTCGTGTTACGCCCAATATCTTCGCTATCGGCCCAACTTTTACATTATCAATGCCTTGAGTAGATAAAACTTCTGCCGAAGCCTTCACCCAATCATTTCTTTCAAGTCTTTTAGAATCATTCACTTTATTTAACCCATTGGACAATATCAATTAAAGCCTACAATACACTAGTGTATTGATTTATGTCTAGCGCTCAACATACAATGCAAACCACACACAGGTGTATGGTTTGCTTTAACGCACTAATTATGAACATCTAACATAAAAATAGGACGATATATGAACCAAAAGACAGTTAATGACGTTAATTTTTTAACACGAATACTTTCCACTTTATTCATCAAAACAATGTTTAGACCTGTTCAAGGGTGGAGCACTACATTACCTTTAAATTATGAGGCGTTCATTACAACAGGCATTGACGGCAGTCAATTAGAGGGTGCCATATTGCGAACTAATATTGAAAAGCCCAAGGGAATAATTATTTTGTGCCACCCCTTTTTAAAATATGGCATGCACTATTTTTATAACAATAAATTAGCCCAGCGATTAAATGATCAAGGGTTTGTCATGGTGACATTTAATTTCAAAGGGTTTGGCAACAGCAATATAAAAGGACCGTCATTTTTCGACGATGTACTATCAATTAATCAATTTATTAGTACATCATTCCCTAAACTACCAATTCACCTTTTAGGATGCTCATTTGGTGGGTTTCACATTTGCCATGCGCTAGCAAAAAATGACACAAACATATCTTCTATCATCCTTGATAGTGTTCCTTTGACCGTAACCTCTTATTTCAGGCATGGCATATTATCTGTTGCTATGAATTGGCTAAGTAAGAGTTCATTAGGTAGGCCGACAAGTACCCAACCCATTAAATATTCTTTGCCTAAGATAAAAGACACACCAATGATGTTTTTCTATGGTGATAACGATCCTTACATTCACAAGCAAGATCTTGAAGAGTTAAAATCTAGCGCTCCAAATACCCAATTTATTCAGTTTAAAGACTGCGCTCATCTAGACAACTATAAAAAACATCAGAAGCAGTATATTGAAACTGCCATTGATTTTATTAACAGCAAATCAAAGATATAAAAAGGAAAAACAATGATCGAACACTTTCTTATACTTATAGCCGCCTGCATTTTAGGAGGGCTTGGGATAATCCATTTAATTTATACCCTGTGGGCCAATAAATTCGACCCGACCCAAAAATCGGTGATTAAATCAATGCAAGAAAGTACGCTTGTTATCACCAATGAAACAACAATGTGGAAAGCATGGATTGGATTTAACATAAGCCATAGCTTAGGTTTAATAGTCATCGCCATGCTGTATTTAGTCATGGCAAGTTTTCAATTAGACTTTTTATTGAAAGAAGTATGGTTACTAATACTCGCTGTAGTCACCAGTTTTATTTATCTATTACTTGCAAAAGAATACTGGTTTAAAATACCTAAGGGTTTATTTTTAATCTCTTTCATGTGCTTTGTGATAGCTCTATTGTTAGTACTAGTTAATAAAGGATATTTAGATATATTGATAACCAGCGTCGATTAAACGTTTACTTAACGGCTCAAGTTGCTGTTGGTAGTTTCTCCAACGCTCAGATGATGTTTTATAAATTGGCTGGCGAACCTGCCATCGACTGGGTGTGTTAACCGCTCGAGACGTATTATGATAATACAAACAGTCGCCTTGCCATTCTAAACCGACAAAGCTGATTAACTCACGGGTTTTTCCCTCTTGATTAACAATAAGATCTTCATACTTCATCTCAAATATATTCGTCGGCAAGGTCTTCTTCCAATGTGTCATGATCCGTTCTTGATCGAGAAAGTAATCTGCAAAAGTTGTCAAATCAATTGAAAAATCATTCACTAAATTAAACATTTCAATATAACAAGATAACCCTATATCCATAGGCTCACGGCGACAATAAATAATTTTAGCATTAGGGAACATCGCAACAATCAGTCCTAGATACATAAAATTCATTGGTAACTTATCCGTGAAAAACAATTCCCCGCCTTGGCTCATTCCCCTCATTTGTTGGATGTATTTATCAGCCGCATTCTCCAAAGTTTGCTCTGTTAATTCATCAATTTTATTATGCTTTGGCCCCAGTAAAGATTTAGATATTTTAGGGATCGAGGTCAATTCTCCGCAGCCATAAATACTAGAGTGGCTCGCTAATATTTGCTCCGTTAACGTTGTGCCAGAGCGTGGCATTCCCACAATAAATATTGGTGTCTCGTCACTGCGTTTAATTAATGCCAACCGTGAAAAAAAATCAGCATTATAAGATTTAATCATCTGATCACAGAAAGACTGACTAAACGCACTATCATAATTACCCACAATCCGTTTTTGTGTTTCACAGCAATCTTTAAAATGAGAAAAGGCCAAAGTATACTTAGCATTAGCATCCCAATATTTTCCAAGCCCATTATGCAGCTTAGCTTTATCGTCTAAGCTCAACGCTTTAATCGTTAGCATGTGATTAGCTTTATTTATTAGCCCTGTAGATGGGGTGAAGCTTTTAATAGAAATTAAATTAGCCAAAGATCTAACATGTTCAGGATTATTAACCAAAGATTGCTGATAATATTTAATCGCCTGAAAAAAATCGCCAAGCTCTTCACTAGTAATCCCTGCACCATGGAAGGCACTGAGGTGTTTAGGTTCTATTTCCACGGTTTTTACATACCACTTTAATGCTTCTTTATACTGTTTTGCTTCTTTAAGGGCTTGAGCCAAATTAAAAGCACTATGCGCGGTATTGGGTTCTAGTCGCATAACCAAACGATAAAGAGAAATAGCTTGTTCTAATTCATTGTTATCAGCCAAGATATTGGCCAATGTATTGAGCGTATCAACATGTTTATTATCAATTATTAACCCACGTTCAAGAACAATTTTTGCCGTTTCTATTCGACCTTGCGACAAATGGATTTGTGCCAAATGATTGTAGGCTCTAATATCAGTAGGAAAAACTGTAATTGACTGCTCAATTAACTCTATAGCCTGAGTTGAATGACCACTTTGTTGTGCCATTAACCCTAGATAATGTAGTGCTTGAGGATGCTGCGAGTTAATGCGTAAAACGTGATGATAGAGATCGTGAGCCTGTTTTAATTTCCCCTTTTTATGTTTAACTAATGCCTTTTCTACGATGTCATCCTGATGTCTTATTTCAAGATGACCATCAGCTATTTCTTGGTATTTAATATCTAAAGTCATATTACTAGCTCTACAACACTAATTGACGAGACATAATATATAGATAAAAAAGAGAGACCCGCTTTAATAAACATGAAAACAGTGAATTCCACCGCCATTAGATACAAATAAGTCTCATTAACCAAAATGAGTTGTTAGAATTCTTTCCAATTTACGACAGATAAATAATTTAATTATCACTCAATAATTTTGGAAATAGACAAATGAATCAATCGAAGTTAACTGCGATTAAACCTCAACCCAATAGTAAAATACAAAGAAAATTTCCCCTTTCAAGCATTGCAATCGCCGTGAGTTTATCATTCTCACACAATGTATTTTCCGCCGAAAAAACTGAAGATACAAAACCGAAAGACAAAGCAATTGAAAAAATTGAAGTCATAGGATCTAGAATCTATCTACATCAAGAAGGTAGCAGTGGCACCAAAATGGATATGGCAGTCAAAGATACGCCACAAGCCATAAAAGTAATTACTGCTGATGTTATAAAAGCAGCTAGCATTAAAAGTTTTGAAGACGTTTATAAGGTTGATGCATCGGCGAGCTCATCCCATTCTATTGATAGTTTTCCACGTAATTATTTCCGTGGTTTTGCCACCCAAGGTGACTCAGGAATCAAAGTTGATGGCTTTCGTTTCACAGCTCAACTTAATTTAGACCTAGTCGCTTATGAACGATTTGAAGTCGTTAAAGGACCAACTTCTACACTTTATGGCCAAACGTCAGTGGGCGGTACCATCAATGCAGTGAGTAAAAAACCACTACAGCAATTCGCACTTGATACAAACTTTTCAGTAGGCAGTAACGATACTTACAGAGGTGAATTTGACATCACAGGTCCTATGACTGACGACGGTCGATTAAGTTATCGCTTTATCACTGCAGTTGAAGAGAGTAAATCATTCATCGATTATGTCGGCAATGATTTAATATTATTAGCACCATCGATCAAGTATGACATTTCAGACGATACGAACATTCTCATTCAAGTGAATTACCAAGAGCATGATGATCGCTATCATTGGGGGAGTCCTATGAAACGTGTTAGGGCGGGATCAGACGAGATGGAAATTGCCGATATACCACACTCACAATTTTTCGGTATGCCATGGAATTCAGCACAACGAGAATCGTTGTTAACTCAGATAGCTGTCGAGCATCATTTTGAAAATAGTTGGAAATTGCGAGCCAATACTCAATTATCAAATGTAAAAATGGACGTTCATGCATTTTCACCAGAAACAATTGACCATGACGGTTGGCTTGAGTCGGCCTCATTGTATGCAGAAGACTCGAAAACAAAAGTATTTAGTTCAGAAGTAAATCTGTTCGGCGAAGTCGAAATTTTTGATGAAGAAGATGTGCTATTTTTCGGAGCTGATTACTCAAAATCTAAAGATACTGGTTTGAGTGCATGGTCAGCTTTAAATAGCAAATCCAAGAACTTATCCTTTAATGTTTTTGAGCCTGACTATAGTGAAAACACAGTTAAGTCTCACACGTCCTTAGATGATTATGACACCATCTATAATTCTGAATCGATATCAAAAGAATACGGAGCAACGGTTCAATTATTACTCAACCCAACGGATAAATTAAGATTCACCGTCGGCGGTCGGTATTCAGTAAGTTCAAATTACTATGCTGAAAACGACGGTGGTAGCCCATCAATCGCTCAAGCTTTAGCAGCGCCAATGGTAGCTGGCAAGTATAATGGAAAATACAAGAATTTCACCACGCAGACAGGGCTAACTTATCAACTCACCGATAACGTCAACTTTTACGCGAGCTACGGCGAAAGTTTTGAGCCTAATCGTGGGCGATCCTATGTTAGTCCTGGAGTAACTAAACCGCTCGAACCAGAAGAAGGTCGTAACCACGAATTTGGTATTAAAGGGGACGTCGGTGATGGGTTTTCATTTTCAAGTTCAGTCTATTACATGACGCGATCTAACATCACTGAAAGTGACCGTTCCAATGCAACAAGCTGCAATAACTGCTCAATAACTATTGGCACGCAGCGCACCAGAGGATTTGAAATAGATGTGTTTGGCAACATCACTGATAACTTAAATATCATGGGCTCGATGTCATTAATGGATGCAGAATTCGTTGATGGAGAATATGCAGGGCTCAGACCGTCAAATGCGCCCAAATTTGGCTTATCAATCTTTTTAAATTATGCATTTGATACAACACTCCTTCAAGGTTTTGGCGTCAGGGGGGGTGTGGTTCACAAATCAGGGTTAAGTACTTTTGATACCGGACTTACTGTTAATAACAAGCCGTTTACCTACAAATGGAAAGACTATTCTGAAATAGATGTAGGCGTATATTATGAAACCGAAAATTGGGAGTTTGACTTAGGTGTAACGAACTTAACCAATGTTAAATATTATTCATCGGCATTTTCGGGATTAAGATGGGGTGTCAATCCTAATGCTCAACGACAGGTATCAGCCTCCATAAATTACGCTTTCTAAGCCATAAAAATAATAAGAAAGAGTTGAATTTTACAACTCTTTCTTTGATATTACGGTGCTCTTAATGACAAAGAGTATTAGTCATTAATAGGGCCATAATTCAAGTCCATGAATGGCATTCCTAACATCCATTGAAATATTTATCTGATGAGTAATACATCCTAAATTAAGATCATGAAATGCAATGGTTGATGGTGATGAACCAGCGGCTATCACTTGATCGGGTAATAACGCTAAACCACGACCAAATCCCGGCCGGGCAACCTCACTTAAATATAGTTCAATGTTAACAATACTTTGTCGCTCATATTGTGGCACTCTGACACTATAATCAAGCGTGTCAGTGACCAAGCAAACTCTATCATCATTAGTATCATTAAAAATTACCCCACCGTAAGCGCATTGCGCATTATGAGTGCCTAATGGAATGGTCGCTATTGCACCAAATTTTGTGCCGGTTAATTGAAATAAATAAGGTGCTTTACGCCCACTAAAATAAATACTATTTTTATCACTCGACACAGAATTTAGGTGTAAATTATTACTAAGTTTAGGGCCTTTAGTGGTTAATGGATTAAACGCCAGCATTCTAAATCCAGCTCCGTGCGGCTTAATATGTATCGCATGAGAAAAGTAATTTGCCACCAAATCGTACATGACAATAGCGTCAAATCCGGTTGAAGTTATATAGAGCATGTCTTGTTCTATACATATTTCATGGCAATGACTCAAGTAGGGGTTAGAGAGTGAACTTAATATTTCAAACTGTTGATTAAAGATAAATATCTCATTGCTGGCCGCTATGTAAGTATTTCCCTTATAAAAAGCAATACCACGTAAGCCCCGATCGGCACCTCGCCCTTGAAAGTCAATGTCACAATTATTCCAATCAACCGCTTTTACAACGCTATTGGTTACAGAGTCAATTTGATAAATTCCACCATGGCTTTCACCTTGCTCACTACCACGAATAACCGAAGTTGCTATAAGCTTTGTCATAAGTATCTACTCACTTATAAACGTGGAGGAATGTAGTCAAAAATAAAGTGAATGCGGTCTCTGTCACTATTATTTTTGACTTGATGCATTAACAGGTTATTTAATTCATAACCACATCCTTCCTCCATATTCACAAGTGCATCGTCCACTTCAAAAGCAACTTTAGGATGAGTTTGAAGGGGAACATGAATACGATGGCCAATACTAAACGTCGGATGATTATCAAAATGTCGCTTGATAACACCTCCAGGGGGGATTTTTGCTGCCATTGCACGTATAACGCGCCCCCCCGTAGCATAATGCTTAGTGATAATGTCCTCTATTAATGGCAGTGCATATTCAGCCATATGTGACCAACCAGCCTCTTTAGATACCCTTAATTTTGGCCAACCATCGCAAAAAATCATTACCACAGATTCAGTTTGAGAATGTACATTCTTAAATCGCTGCTGACGTACTTTATTTAACGCCCATACGCTTTCATCAAAACGCAGCACAACATCACGTAATGGTTCGAAATTAACATAACCTAGCTCACGTACTCGTCCATCAAATTTCACCTATATCTCCTTAATTAATCCTTACCAGAGCCACCTGAGTTTAGCGATGATCTGATCATTGTCTGGATATTTAAATGGGTGACTCATTTGTCGACTAAATGGAGTGAGCTGTTTATGTTCTTTGAAATATTGCCCATTACGGGTATATACCAAATAAAAATCAGACATTTCACCAAAGCGATAATGATATTTTAACTGCATTGACAACACGCTTTCTGAAAAGCTTTCAGGGGTTGTTTGTGTAACATTTGGCAGATAATTTACAACATGATATTCCTTACTCCCAATAGCTTTTATGCCACTCCATTGATTTTTTATAGTCAGTTGATGGCGCTTTGAAAATAATAAAGTAGAACTCAATTTAAAGATGTTATTCACGGCATTAAAACTTTCAAAATATTGCTCAGAGCTACCAATCAGCCACCCTTTACTACGTTCCTGATAAACACTAGCTTTAACAATCCAACGGTCAGTTACCGCAAACTTAGTATAGAAGCCAAGATTGTGAGTCCAACCTTCCGTACTTTCTTTATACCGCTCGGCTTCAATAAAATATCTAAACCTATCACTTTGAGGGCTGCTATATTCAGCATAAATTTCAACCTGTTCAGGTAACAAAACCGCAGAATTACCCCAGGTTACGTCATCATAAAGGCCTTCTTGTCTATACTCGATTTCTGCATAAAAATTTGCATTGTTGTTAAGTGTAAATTCTATATCAGCCGACAAGTCGTCTGCCAACTCATCACCATTAAAATTCTCAGATAACGTAACTTCCATGCTATATGAAACATCTTGCAACCAACGATTTTTATCCAGTATCATTTCAATTTCACTACCAACACTCAATCGTTTAAGATCATTGCGCTCCAAATAACCAAAGTCATCAATATCAACATCTTCTGGTAAATACCAAAATTCACTGAACACTGTCCAGTTAGGTTCAATATAGTGTTCAACATTGATAAAGCCAGCATTAGCACTAACCTTTTGAGCTTGCTCTGTCACATTGGCATGAATGAACATGCCATTGAGCTGGCTGTTGCCTTGCCACATGTTGAAATCGATGGCACTTGTCAGTGCAGTTCGTTCTAATGTCGTTCGTTCTACATAGTTAACAATCTGTCCAATGTAGCCTTGCTCAAAGCGATGTTTCCACCTTAAACTGTAAAAGTCTTTGCCATCAACATCTGTCACGTCTTTTTCTTGCGCGACTAACAACCCTAAATCACTATTGTCGCCTGAAAATATATATTTTCCTGCAAAACCAATCTCCGCTTGCTGCTGCTCTTCACCATCTGTACCCGAACCAATTCTTCGGGTATAAAGCATTTTTAACGAGTCGCCAACTTGCACATCAAACAGACTCTGATTTTCGGTGAAAAATGGGCGTTTATCACTTAATAGTTCTTCAACAGATGTATAATTGATAACAACATCATCACTTTCTACTGCGCCAAAACCTGGATTAACGGTTGCTATTAATTGTTGGTTATTGGTGAATTTCCAAAAAATATCGGCCCCAATCTTCGCTGTTGATTTGTGCTTAATACCATCAAAATTTGTCGTAATGTATGGAGCCACATCAAGACCGGTACTTTGATAAATATTGGGGACTGATATCGTATTTAAATCTCGAAGAAAACTATTACGATCATCCCAAGTATATGGTGTACTGTAAGTTTGTGACGTTGAAGTATTCAACCTGGAAAACAACACTTTAAATTGTCGGTCACTGTTATCACTTTCAGCCAACGTGGCAATCTTCCAAGGAATAAATATCTCGCTATACCAATATTTTTCATCCTCACTAACAGCGAAACTCCAAGGGCCATCCCAGTCGGTGTTTAATTCACTACCGATTGTGTATACACCATCAATATAGCCGCGACCTAAAGAGACTGTAAAAGCAAATGCTTGATCGCCATTATTATTAAAATCGATTACAAAAGTATTACTTTCAGCAAGCGTATCTCGGTCTCTGTCACTAAAAGATCGTCGCCGGGTTGATGGTGGTTGTTCATTCTTAAAAGCAACGTAAATGCCATTCTCTTGCGTTAAAAAGAAAGCCTCTGTGCTCAGCGGAGCAATCACACCAGTTCGAGGATTAACAACTCTAAAATCATTAAATTTTTTGGCTTCCTTCCAATCAGGTTCATTAATTTTTCCGTCAAGAATAATTGCACCATGGGCGTTCATATAAAACAGGGAAATAACTAGACTAAATATGTATCTCGTAATTCTCATTACACGTCCTTTACACTGTGTATGATGGCATTAAACACTGTATTACTCCTGTGTGATAATTTTATGTAGCTGAGCAATATCAACATGGGTTGGGTCTTTAATCACTTTCGAAATGGGGAAGGTTTTGTGGCTAATTGTCACACCGCAGTCTAAACAGATATGCTCAATTATTTGCTGATAATCTTCGATGTCTCGTGACAATATTTTGAGCAAGAAATCAACACCACCTAATACTGATTCACACTCAATCACTTGAGGTACGCTCATGATAAAACGTTCAAAGATAATCGCATTAGTGATGGAGAAATCTAAAATAGAAACTTCAACTCGTGAATATGATCCACCAACTAACGCTCTCATATCAAACGATGCATGATAGCCTCTAATCATTCCTGACTTTTCTAGTTTCTTCATTCGCTCCCAACACGGCGTTGCAGAAAGATAAACCTCTTCAGACAGTTGTAGCTTACTCATTCGTCCATCACGACTCAAAGCTGACAATATTCTTACATCTAATTTATCCAAACTATTTGAACGCTTAAATCTTTTCATCCTTATTTATCTTTCATCCTTATTTATCTTTCATCCTTTTTATCGCCACTAGTTTAAAAACCAACAATCTGATTAATGATATTGCAGAGTTCATCTGTCGACCCAGAGATATACGTAAATAGCAATCATTCTCAAGTGGATATTACTGAAGCTGGTTCACAAAGGCAACAAAAAAGATAAGTAACTAAATTAGTGAGTGTATTTAATTCATACAAATTAGTCATTGATATAATAATGATTATCACTTAGATTAACTCCCTTTTTTATGGTATTAAAAATGAATAAAGAATCGTTAAAGGGACTTACTGCAGCTCATTCATGGTTGGGGCTGATCATTTCTTTCATTCTATATATTGTATTTCTCGCTGGTTCATATAGTTTCTTCATGGAAGACATAGCCCAATGGGAACTCGGGGCACAATTTCCGCAGCCTCAACAAACAGAATTTATGGGTGCACAAGAACTAATAGATCAAACTGTTGATAAATTAACTATTGTACCTACGGATGCTGTTTGGCTAACTTTAGCCACCAACAAAGCACCATTTCATGACATTATGTACAGTTACATTGACTCTGAAGGGAAAACACAATCTCCAGATCCTGTCATGGATCCTGTCACCGGCAAACACATCTATGATTTTTACGATATTAGCTTAGGCCGATTTTTTAGAAATCTTCATATTGATTTATTAATACCAAAAATAGGAAACTACCTTGTAGGATTCGTTTCTTTATTCTTTTTTGTTGCTTTAATAAGTGGAATATTCATCCATTGGCGAAAAATATACAGTCACTTCTTTACCTATAGAACAAAACGAACTCGTGATAAAACTCTCGATAGTCACAATATAATTGGGGTTATCGGCCTACCCTTTCATATTATCTTTGCACTAACCGGTGTTTTATTTAACCTAGGATTTATATTTGAGGATATCAATATAGCGGTGTTCGCCCAAGGCGATAATCAAGTATATCAACAACAAACTAGCAGCAGAGCTCCTTTAGAGGCACAACCTCCCTCTGGCATATTTATGCCAATGACGGGTATTAATGAATTAATGCGACGAAGTGAATCTGAAATACCTAATTTTAAGGTATCAAGAATTGAAATAATGAATTGGAAAAATGATAACGCCACGATTCTGATTTCAGGAAAAATCAAAGATGATTTTGCTAAATCAACACAGATTCAGTATCAAATGAAAACGGGGAAAGTGATTTTTCAAAATATCTCTAATAACAACACTTCAGCTGACGGTATGGCCGTACTGGATGCTCTTCATTTTGCAGACTTTTCTGATCGTATAATCAAGGTAATATTCTTTTTATTGGGCCTGGGAACATGTTATGTAATTATCTCGGGTAATCTGTTGTGGATAGCCAAACAAGAAAAACGTCATGGCCATACGTGGACAGTTAAATTAGTAAAACGATTAAGTAGCAGCATTTTTTCAGGTGCTTTTTTAGCCACAGCATTATGTTTTATCATCACTAGATACTTTCCAATCAATTATGAAAATAAAGAAATGGTTTTATGTGCGGTATTTTACTCTGTTTTATTGCTGTGCTTTCTTTACAGTATAATGTTAACAAATCAAATCAAGGTGACTATAAATATTCTCTTAGTAAGTTCAGCCACATTCATTTGTGTGCCATTGTTAGATTGGATCTCACTCAGTGATGGAATCATCAATATGATAAAGCTTGGCCGTTTCCAGATCATTGTTATTCAATCAATTTGTATCATCAGCGCCATGATTTGTTTATTAATTGCTGCTTCAATAAATAAAAAATACATTACCGCGGTACCTAATACATTCACGTTAACGACTAATTGACAGTGCTGGCGTTGCTAATAATTAATTTATACCAATTTCATTAAGTAAGTGATCTTGTTGTGCTAATGGAAAATTTATTAGAACAAGGCGCTCGATTGAGCAATAGCTAGCTATTGGGATTGAGGGCAACGCCGTTATCGTTAATTTTAACCTGCACAAGTGGGCAATAATTTAATCAAATTGGTATTAGTGACTTTAAATGGATACATGAACAACGCCAGAGCGTATTTCCAATTATACCAACATCAGATCCATTTCATTCGAATCTAAATAACGGTTAAGAATTCTAAACTAAATATTTATTATTGGGGGGTAGAGAAAAATATAAAAACAGAAATTGTTGATTGAAATCAGAGAGGTTGTTGCTTGCACTATAAGTTGACATAAAGTGAAAACAACAATCAATAACTTACCGCTAAATCTGCACTATAAGATGCCATAGGTATGAACTAAAAGATGGCATAACCTTACATAATTGCACTATTAGTTGGCATAAAGTGACATGCTTTGTTGAAAATTTATGATTGAATCAACAGCACTATACAACAAGCTTAAGGTTTAATTAGCCACGGCAACTTTGAGCCTACAACAGACATTCAGGAAGACACATCATATACCTCACTTTGAATAAAAACAGACTATAATAAGTGATTCATTTGATAAAATATCTAGGAATAAAGCTTCTACCGTAAGGTTTCACTGGAGTATTCTTGTTTTCATTTTATTTGCTCAATTAGAATGTAAGGATTTTACGTACACTTACACGACATTTGGCTGATATTGTATTATCTGGCGTTGTTTATAATAGCTCC
>Ga0209292_1000850_pt1 | contig 38993 bp, 26 predicted proteins | sample GOMGulsemesocosm_2_FD_184634 | JGI IMG/M metagenome (GOLD analysis project Ga0209292, IMG submission 184634) | Methane-oxidizing microbial communities from mesocosms in the Gulf of Mexico - GOM9C Gulf of Mexico (SPAdes) (version 2) | ecosystem: Environmental > Aquatic > Marine > Cold seeps...
AAGCAATTTTCCTTAAACTTCCACCAGGGTTGCTCGAGTAGCTTCTTTCTCGCTGCTCTCTCTTTTTTACTGCCTTTCTTCTTACGTGCCATTATTAACCTCTCGTATAGCCAAATTTAACTATAGCTGGTGTCACTTCTCGCGGGTAACGCCCATATTATGGACCAGTAGGTTTGGGACGCTCGCGGCCCTAGAGTCAGTCTGTCGCTCTTTCCTGAAACAACTCCCAAAGCCTCTGTGCTACTGGTCCTGCTGGTTCTGACTCCAATCGGGCTATTCGGATCTCTACGCTGGGTGGTTCGATTTCGCCTTCCACTTTTAACGGGGCAAGCAACCCTAGTTCGAGTTCCTTTGTTATGAGGTGCTCTGGCAGGGTTCCCCAGCCCATACCCTGCATGATGATTTCTTTCTTGGTTTGGAAATCATTGACTCTCCATTGATCACCCCCCTCCAGAATCCCATACTGGGTATTAGAAGATTTCCGCCCACTGATGATAACTTGAGGGTGAGTTTTCATCACAGATTTTGGCACAACTTTATATTCTTGTAGCAAGGGCGAATCAGCTGTAATGACAGGCATAAATCGGAGGTTCATGAAGTGCATGGACTCCAGCTTGTCGTTATTTTTGACCCAGGGAATAATCAGCATGGAAGCTCGTCCATCTTCGAGTAGGTCTAAAGGCCCCATGCCATTTTCTGAATAAACTTCTAAGCGAGTATTGGCAAACTCTACCTTGCATTGCCTTATGGTGCTGATGATCGGCGCTACCGGAATGGCTGATGTGAATGCAATGCCCACTTCGAGTTCTTGCCCCGTTGCAAGTTGCTTGGCTAATCCCTTGAATGACTGAGCTTGATCCAGTACTAATTTGGCCTTCTCAAAGAGTGCTTGGCCTTGTAGCGTCAGCGTGTTTCTGTATTGATCACGGTCGAATATCTTTACGCCAAGTTCGTCTTCAAGGTTCTTGATCGCCACACTGATGGTCGGTTGGGTGCGATTTAGGCTTTTGGCAGCTGCTTTTAGCGAGCCCCCTTCAACGATGGCTTGCAAAGATTTCAACTGATCCAGGGTCACCGCTCACTCCTTAGCTTTTTTCTAACTTGTTAGAAGAAATTACGAAATTATATTAGTTTTTGTCTAATGGTAACTTATGCCCAAGGTTAGGGGAATGCAACCCATAAACAGGTTTGAGGCGAGAGTTATGACGAAGAAGAAAGCGGATGTGTTGATTGTTGGCGGTGGTTTTGCCGGCGTGGCTGCTGCTCAGAAGTTATCAAAGAACGGGGTGAGCGTGACGCTGGTGGATAGAAAGGATTACTTTGAGGTGACCTTTGCTGTCTTGCGTAACGTGGCAAATCCCTACTCGCTTGGGAATACGCCACGTAAACGCTACCGTGATTTCGTTGATGGCGAATTTATCCAAGCGGGTATTGAGTCGATGAGTGACCAGGAAGCGAGGCTTGATAATGGAGATGTAATCAGTTTTGACCGTGCTGTTATTGCAACCGGTAGCCACTATCCAACGTTACCACTGGCTAAATCGGATATCGCGTTCGATTATGCTCAGCGGAATCAAGAGGTGTTGGATAATCACAACAAGCTTAAAATGGCTCAGTCAGTATTGGTCATAGGCGGCGGGGCTGTTGGAGTAGAATTTGCGGGTGAAATCGCCAGTGCATTTCCTCATACCAAGGTCACCTTGGCTCATTCTGGCTTTTCGCTGTTAGGCGAACTAAAGCCCAAAGCGCAGGTTAAGGCACTTGAGCAGTTAACGGCAAATGGCATCAAGGTGAAATTCAATCGCAGGTTTCAAAAGGATGGAGAAGTTTACCGTTGCTCTATCAGCAACGAGACGATTCAAGCCGATACGGTTTATGTATGTGTTGGCATGCAGCCGAATACTGAGTTCTTGCGCAAGGAACTTCCTGACATCCTGAACTGTAAGGGGCTAGTTAAGGTGGATGCCTTCATGAAAGTGGAAGGTTACGACAACTTATACGCATTGGGTGATTGCTCGACTCTGGATACGCACAAACACGGATACCTTGCGAGCGTGCAAGGAGGTCTACTCGCGAACGCTTTGTTGAAGTCAGCAAAAGGGCGAAAAATGAAGCCTTATACAACGCCGTCGTTCGCTGTGATCACCCCAACGGGGACTCACTCGGGTGTGGCTCAGATGCCGTTTGGTGTTTCGACGCTCAAATTTTTGGTGAACCTGAAGCAAAAAGATATGGGTGTCAGCAATATGTATAAACTTTACGGCACAGTGCCAAACGATTCAAATGGGTGAAACTAGGGCACCTCTGATTCAAGCTGAGAGGATAGAAAGCCGCCACCATTCCAACCAAGGACGGTGTCGGCTCAACTGATTGGGTGTTAGGTGGTCTGTTGTTTTGAGCGGCGATTCGTTTTGTCGGGCTGAGCCTAGCGGTGATAAGCGGATATTGGTAGCGCAGGGCTAGGAGGCAGTGGTGATTAAGTACGCAAGACGATTATTCTGAATATGATCAGTCTGACTGAAGTGCCCCTTTATCGACGTCGATTAAAATAGCTTTGATAATAATTATGGTCGTATTGTGATAAAACCCGAGCCGGTATTCTTATATCGAAGGTTGATGTTCGTATCTTTACTACGGCTGTCCTGAAATCCCACAAAAATCTTTGAGCAAGTTGCGGATTTTTCACACTGAATATAAAGCCGTTTATCAAAAAAATGGCTGAGAGGAGAGGAAAATTTAACAGTTTTTCAACAGCCGCGGTTAAGATCTTTTGGTCGCGTATACCTGAGTTGTTCGGCCAACTTTTTCGTCAAGTGTTGATGCCTCTTATGCAGTTGTACGTAGGTGTCGATTTTCCTGATGACCTCTGTGGCGGGTTCTAGCTTAATCCCCATTTCTCGTTCGAAAAAAGCCGCTTTAACGCTGGGCATAAACAACAGGTCAACACGGCCAGAGCGCAGCATATGGACAGGGCTGGCCATATCTTGTATCAGAAAGTGTTCACTCTCAGGCCAGAATTCCTTTGCAGTCTTGACGGCGTAGTCCCAGTCATAGAAAGTGCCGATCACTAATCTTTCGCGCGTGGGTAACGCTCGACCCGGCCATTTGTAGCCCATATAACAAAGGTGGGCAAAGGGTTCGGGCACTGAGACTTGGTTTCTAGAGGTTTTTGAGCCGCCTAGCAGGCGGGCGAAATCACCGTCGAGCATGCCGTCATTGAGCTGCGCTATCAGTCGTTTATTCGGTAGTAAGACGACTTGAATACGATAACCCAATGCACCCAACGATTGGCTCAACCAGTGGTAGTGTGGGCTTTGGGCGTAAGTATGCTTAAAGGCGGGGTAGTGACCGAAACGCAGAGGTGTTAATCGTCCCTCATTGCTCAATGTGGCGGAGCTGGAAACCGTCAACAACAAGCCAAAAATCAGCAGCAAGGCATTCATCGGCGAAAAATGCTCAGGTCGTGTGTCGACTAATTATAGACCAATTCATGCTCTATCACTGAGGGCACTATAGAACAACAAATCGCCTCCCAAAGTGTCTTTAAAGAGACGAAAACGATGCGCCATGGGCAGAGGTGAAAGACCAACAGGCTAGCTGGCTCGAGGTGGGAGTGATTGTACGGGCAAGGAGGATCACCATTACGCTGTTATTGAAGCTGCAAGGGGTCTTTTTATAGCTGCTCCAGCTCCGATAGCTTGGCGCCACTTTACTTATTATCGCTGCCCGTTTGTTGTGGTGTGTTGTACCAAAACCAGTTTTTAAGAGAGGGCGAAACATGCTGATCACTGATCGTTTTGGGTCGTCCTTTTCTTTTTATTTTGGACTGACCAGTGATCTCTGGTGGAAGTCTTAATAGAGGCTCTGTGCCCTCATTTAAAAACAACACTGGGTTTCTACCATAGTCCGCGTGGTGAATGGCCTGGGTACCCAACCGCTTTGAGGTGGCCCTGAACTTTAGCGAAGTGACGGGTTTTCGGTTGCGAAAGGCAATCGCTGTGTCCTCTGGGTATGCATCCAGGCTGTCCAGTTCATCGGTGAGTTCTTTATACCGGTTGTCGCCTGCGGCTGCCATCCATTCATTAAGCACGGCTTTAGCATCGGCGATGGTTTTGCGTTGGCTGGCACTGGTTGTATTGAATAGTCTGGTGATGCGTGTGGCGGGTTGCTCGAATATAGGCACTTGACGATCCACGGCGTCCATTTATCATCGTAATTTCCTATTTGTATAACGCCCGCAGCATGGACGAGGAGCGTAGTGAAGAGTCCAGACCGATTGCGGGCGACCGTGCCTGCACTGGTTATATGTTTTACCGACCATATAGGTTTAATACCTTAACCTTCAATAGCTTATTTTATTGTTCTATAAGCTACCGCGTGCTCAATATGTTTTTTATTCTTATTTGGTAGGTAGAAAAACAGCCAGCTGTAAGGGCTTTCCAAGTAGTGTGCATGAGTGGAAAGCCCTGTATCAAGATTTATATCAAAACCTACTTTTAGATTTTCAAGATTACCACGTTCAAGAAACCTAGATGATGAGTGTTGATCGAGGCTTGATATTGAGCATCGTAATATTGAAATTCATAGGGAGCTTTGTAGAAGCCGAATGCCAGACCTATAAAAATACCGATCATCAGAGTAAGAAGATATTTTATAGTGGATTACACATAACACCTGAGTAAAAGGCGGAGCGTCGGCGACGTTCAGCAACGCTTACAGCAGGGGCGCGGCTTTTCTTAATGCAACTCAAGCCTATTTTTAAAAACCCCACTCAAAGCCCAGGCTGAGGCGTTCACTTTGGTTGAACTGACCAAGCATGCTGGTTGTTGGTCCCGAGAATAGGTCGGCGCTGAGCCAAAGCTCGAGGTTGCTCTCCAGTATATAGCTGAGTTGTAACTGTATTGAACTGTCCTGCTGTTCAAGGCCATAGAGGGTAAGCGCTTCAAACTCCCAGCTTTCATTGGCAAAGTTCTGACGGTAGAGCAGGCTCAATATATGGTCCTGTTGCGGGCGCTGCAGATCTTCGTGGTCAACAAGCAGATAACTCTGGAACCACTGAGCACTGATCATGGTGTCCGCAGGCCCCTGCCAGTCGAGACCAATCACCGAGGACAATTCCGCCGATTGATGGACGCCCTGTTGACGCAACAGGTTTTGCATTGCCTGCTCGGACTGGCTGTCGAGCAGCTGAAAGCTGTGACTGTTATAGCCGAGTTCGGTGCGCAGGGTGAAGTCACCAAAGGCCTTGCTGGCAGTGCCACCAAGTAGGTGGCTGCGTTCAAAGCCGGCGTCTATCTTGAGCTCACTGCCTTCCAGGCTCTGGTAGTAAACCGCCGCGTCTCTATAGTGATAGAGGTAGTTGGCTGTGAGATCCCAGCCACCGGCAAAGGTGGCGTAGCGCAGCCCGATGTCGCTGTCTTTTAAGGGCGATACGGGTTTGTGTTGCTCCAGGCTGACGGCGCTCAGTATGGGTAGTAACTGCTCTGGAATCTGTGGCACTAAGAGCGGGGAGCTGAAGGCGTAATCACTGCCCGCGTCAGCCAGCTGGTGGTAGCTCAGATCGGGAATCCACAGCAGCTGCCAGCTGCCGTCACCGCTTGTAGGCAGCTCAATATTGAGCATCCACAAGGGAAGGCGCGAGTCGGAAAACTCATCGAGGCTGAACTCGCGGTAGCTCTGTGGGTTGACCACATCCAGTACCTTGAGGCCGTCAGCCTGTCCCCAGACGACCTGTTGCTTGCCGATACGCCAGTAGCTGCCGGCCATCTCTGTGTCCCAATACCATTCACGAATGTTCAATTGAGCGTGCTGGCTCTTGAGTAGTGGGCCATTGATACTGCTGAAATTATCACTGGGTTCAACGCTGTGACCGAGTTGATCGCTGCCGTCGATCTTGATACGCGCAATCAACGTCATGTCCCAGCCTCTGCCCAGCCCTGAAAAACTGTGGTTCCACTCGCTGTCGATAAGGCTCTCAAACTGCTGGGTGTTGCCATGTGAATCCAGGCTCCACTGCTGTTGCCAGGTGCCGCTGAAATCAGCGGCTACCGCGCCGCTGAACAGCAGCGCAGAACCGGCCGTTAATACAAAGGCAGCAGCCGTTAACACAGTGACTCTGGGCTTTAATAAAGTGTGAGTGCTGAGAACCATCATTATTTACCTCGCTTGAGGGCGCGCTGGGTAAACAGCTGGTCGTTGACAGAGCTCTGGTAATCAACCTGGCTGAACTCAAAAATGCTGCGGTGGCCAGTCTTGTGATTGTCTATGGCGAGGCGGTGGCGAGTGAGAATATTGTCCACAGCCTGTATGTCGCTAGCCTCCAGAGTTTTAAGCGGCTTGTCTTTCGGGTCCCAGTAGTGGGCTTTTACGACCAGCCAGGTGTCAACGTCGATCCAGAATTCACTGCGTCCATAGCCCAGTTCTTTCGCTATGACCTTGGACTTTGGTAGGCCCTGCATGTGGATGGCATCAAATTTCTCGCCACTGCTGAGCGTCAGTTGCTCGTGGCCGAGCAGGCTGAAGTCGTAGTCGGCTGGTTCGAGCTTGCCCTCGAGCATCATGTCCTCATAGGTGAAGTCAGTACCGAGAAAGTAGTCGCCGCGGTCTGAGGCGGAGATGCGGCGCACTTTGCGCAGTGCTGGCAGGTAGAGCCACTGGTCGTCGTCTTTACTGACATCCCGGTAGTCGAAGGTCAGAAACCCTGTGCCCTTGATGTTGCTGGGTTTTTTATAAAACAGAATCGTGCGCTTTTCGCCCTCGTAGTATTTGCGGTAGGTGCGCGTTTCACGCACCCGCTCTTTGCCGCGCTTGTCGATCAACGTCATGGTCAGGTCACGACTCACATGCTCGCCGTCGTCGACCCGATTGACGCGCTCGACGATTTCATCGGCGCTAAGATTATTGAATCTCATTGCCTCGCTATTGATAGCATTGGCTTCAACCTGTTGATTGAACAGGGCCAAGCCCAGGCCGCCGATAAGCAGTAGGCCGCTGGTGGTACGTAAGAATTTAGACATGCTAAAGATCCTTGGTTCTGGCCGCTGAGCGCCACTGATAAATTGTGGTTGGGTCACCTTGATCAGCGCCGGCAGCAGACTCAGGCTGGCGACGAAACTGGTGGTGACGGAAATAAAAACAATGGCGCCGAAATCGGTGAGCGGTACCACCTGACTGCTGGTCAATACGCCAAAGCCTAGGGCGATGGCCAGGTAGTTGAACAGTAGGGCGCGACCGGTCAGCGGGTAGAGCTCACCCAGTGCTTTATCCCAATCCTCTTCTGTAACGGGTTTATTGGGTTGTGCCCTTTCGCGGAAGGCGGTGCGCAGGCGGTCGATGGTATGGATGGCAAAGTCGACACCCAGGCCAATGGCCACCGAGGCGAACATCGAGGTACCCATGCCTAGGTTAATGCCCAGCAATACCATGGCGGCGTAGACAATAAGGATGGAGGCCGCGACCGGCAGCAGCGCGTAAAGGCCAGCGGTCAGCGAGCCAAACAGCCAAGCGGAGACCAGCAGCACCAACAGCAGGGAGATGGCGACTCCGGCAAAGTGGCTCTTGCCAAGGTCCTTGATCCAGTGGTAGTTGAGAGTCACCCGGCCGCTCAGGGTCGCGTTCAGCTCGTCGCTGTTAAAGTGCTCGTCGACGTAGGCCTGCAGTTGTTCGACCACTAGGCGGGTGTCCTGAAAGCTGCCCTTGTTGAGCGTCAAGCGCAGGTTGGCGACACGGTAGTCGAAGTCGATTTCCTCCTCAAAATCCGTTGGGTCCGAAGACGCAGAATAGATCAGAAAATACTGAGCGATCAGCTCGCGCTCGCGGGGCAGCTGATACTCATCGGCGGCGCCACCATTGAGTGAGCGGTTCATCTGTTTGAGATAGTCGACAATCGAGGTAGCGCCTTCGACATGCTCAAGCGTCAATGCGTAATCCTGCAGGGCTTGGATCTTCAGTAGACTAGCCGGCTCAAACAGCCCTTCATCGACGTTCGATTCGATGACGATATCGAGGTTGTTGGTGCCATTGAGGTGTTGGTTTATCACTCGGTCTGCCTGATAGAGGGGCTCGCTCGGGTGGAAGGTCGCTATGCGATCCTCGTTAACGGTTAGGTTCAGCGCGGCCATAAGGCCAAAAGCCACGGTTATGGCAAACACTGCCAGTACCTTCTTGGCGTTGTTGAGTGTCAGCCGACCGAAGCTCACCATCAGCTGGGCAAAGCTGTCGAGCTGATGGTTCTGGGCCAGGCGTCGCATGTGTTGGCTGGCGCTGGGTTTAATCAGCGCCATGGCCGCCGGTAGAAATACCAGCGAATAGAGCCAGGCAACGCCGACACCCACGGCGGTAAACAGACCGAAGAATTTGAACGGAGGCATATAGGCGGCGAAGTAGAGGCCGATAAAACCGGCCATGGTGGTCAGCGTAGTGAGCGTGATAGGCCGCCACATGGCTTCGAGTGTTTCAATGATCAGCTCGGGTTTGTCTCGCTCCGGCTGCTTGGCCTGGAGCTCAAAGTAGTGACTGAAGATGTGCATAGAATCGGCCACGGCTATACCGATCAATATCACCGGCAAGGCGTTGGTGATCACGAAGAAGGGCACGTCCAGCAGCGCCATGGCCGACAGTGTCATCAACACCGAGGCGCCGATGATGACGTTGGCCAGCAGTGCGGTGCTAACACGGCGAAAGGCGAAGAGAATGATCAAGGTGATGATCAGTCCCGCAATGGGATTCAAACGCTGGGCGTCGGCGTCTATGTAACTGCCGAGAAAACCGGCCACCGCACCTTCACCGGCAACGTGGATGCTATTTGAATCCGAAGCTGTGCGAGGAGCACGCTCGACCAGCGCCAGAATATCCTCGTAGGTCTGCTCTACTTGATCCTCATCAATCAGCTCGGCAACGATCAGGGTGGCCTGCTTGTCGTGGCTCACCAGCTGACCCATATAGAGCGGAAAGTCGGACACTTGCTGCCACACCCTGTCGGCCTCAGCCTGGGTCTCGGGCAGTTCATCAAAAAATGGAGTGACCTCCATGCCGTCGTCGCTGCCGCTGATGTTGTTCTCGGTGGCGAGGCTGGTGACTCGGTCGCTGTTGATGTTGTCCAGCGCCGAGATTTCCTCACTGAGCCAGTTCACCAGTTGCAGTGATTGCGGGTTAAATACACCCTGGCGCGACTCGTTAATGACCGCGACCACTATCGGGTCGCTGAGGCCAAACTGCGCCTTCACTTTATTCCGGTAAATCAGCGCCGGGTTGTCGGCTGCGAGGAAGGCGTCGGCGCGGGTGTCCTTGTAGAGCTGCGGCAGAGCGCCGAGCATGGCCAGCATCAACAGCAGGCTGGCGACTACGCTGAGCTTGGGATGGCAGACAATCCAGCGCGCCAGTTGGGTACGGCTTTTAGACTGATTATAAGTAGACATATCAAACCTCATGTATATGCATGTTTGTGTTTTGAATTTTCAACAGTTGCGTGCGTGCCTCGAGCAGATAGGTTCGGGTCTGTTGCCACCAGGCGTGACTGCTCAAGTGCTCAAGCCAACGGCCAATATTCGGGTAGTCGTCTAGATCGATGGCGGCCTCTTCTGCAAAAATCAGAAAACTGCCAAGGCTGATGTCGGCGATGCTCAGTTGCTGGCCAAGCAGAGTAGTTCGATTCGATAGGTGTTGATTCATATCCGTCAGCACTTTATCCAGTGCTTGTTGATTTTCGGCACCAAAATCCGTAGTGGCGTTTATGCCCCAGGCGGGCAAGACCACGCGGCGGTGGGCGAGAGGGCTGATAAGTCGCGTCCATTGATCCGCTTGCCAGCTCAGCCATTTGATGACTTGCGCTTGTGCCATGGCATTGTCCGGCCAGAGCAATGAGCCCTCCCGGTTAGCCAAATACTGCAGTATGGCGCTGGACTCGCTGAGGGTCAGTGGGGTGTTGTTCTCTGCATTGCCTCTCGTTTTACTGATCAGCAGCGGCACCTTGGCGTCAGGATTCAAGGCCAAGTATTCAGGACGCCTGTGCTCGCCCCTGTGCAATTGGAGAATCTTGAATTGCGGTTGCAGATCGAGGGCGTTGCACAGCAACAGCACTTTGATGCTGTTGACCGTCAATGGGTTGATATAGAGGGTGTCGTCAGATTTCATACTTGAACCTGCTGTGTCTGTTTGGCGTTGGTTTGCGCTTGCAGCTTGTTGTGTAAAACCGTCGAGAAAACCTTGCCGAAGGCACGGCTGTTGAGGCGACGCGATTGCAAGTATTTTCCGGTGTAAAACAGGAATTTATTAATGGCACCGGGGATGATCAGCCGCTGTTTACCAAGTTTTTGCAATGTGTAGTTGGCGACAAATTCGGCGCTCAGTGGTTTGATAGGTACCTGAGAAAAGTCTTGGTTGGGTGCCAGATTGCTCTCGGTAAAGCCGGGCGCGGCTATGGATATTTCCACCTTGTGGGCTTCCAGCTCACAGGCCAGTCCCTCGGCCAAGGTCAGCAGGTAAGCCTTGGTGGCGGCGTAGTTGGCGATCACTGGCACGCCCTGGAAAGCGACGATCGATGCCAGAAACAGAATCTGACCACCGCCACTTGCGGCCATGCGTTGGCCGAAGTGGTGGCTCAGTAGCATGGGGGCCGAGCAGTTGAGGGCAATGGAACCGAGCAGCTGCTCACTGGCCAGCGACAGGAAGTCCCCGGACTCTTCGCGGCCGGCGTTGTTGATCAACAGCTTCACCGAAAGGTCGTCACTTTGTTTCAGCACCTGCTCAATGCCTTCTACACAGCTGAGGTCGGCGACAATAACGCGGGTTTCGATAGCGTATTGGTCCCTCAACTGTTGAGCCAGCTCAGTGAGCTTGTCGCCGCTGCGTGCCACTAGAATAAGTGGGCGTCCCTGGCTGGCTAACAGCTCACAGTAGGCTTGCCCTATGCCACTGGAGGCACCGGTGACAAGCGCCCAGTTGTCGATGGTCTTGACTGTTTTAATGGTTGCTGCCTGCTGCATTTTCTTCTCCATGATTCCAAGTGTTTAATATGTATATGCATGTATTTGGCTATTGAAAAAGCCCTCAGTCGCCGAGGGCTTTGACCAGGTTGTCGGTGAGGCTGAGAATTTTCTGGATCTCGTTCTTGCCGAGCAGCTGCTGAATATCTTGTTGCGCGTTCTCCCACAGTGGCAATGCCTGTTGAAAGAGCTGTTTACCGCCTTTACTGAGACTGATCTGCTTACTGCGTGCATCATTGGGGTTGGTGCTTAGCTGTAGGTATTCATCGCGTACCAGCGGCTTCAGGTTACGCGACAGGGTGGTTTGGTCGATTACCAAAATACTCTGCAGCTCTTTATTGGTGGTCGTGCCGAGAAAGTTAACCGCCCGCAGAATCGAGAACTGGCCGGACTTCAGTCCTACCTTGCTTAAACGTTCTTCATAGAACTGGGTGATCAGTCGGTTCGACTTACGCAGCGCCAGGTTGAAACAAATCGAGTTATCCAAGTGTCGCTCCAGTAAAGCCATCGACCAGTGAGTGAACCTGAATAGATAATATGCATATACATGTACTTTGTCAAGAAGGCTGTGAGATGCCTTATTCCCCAATTCATAGAACCTTACCGGTCCTGTCCGTATGGATATTGCGTTAGCGCCTATCACACCAACAAGAACTGTGGGTGTGAGTCTCCAACACTTTTCTAGATACCTGATATCAAAGTCTCCGCTAAGGATCGAACTAGGCCCAATTCTCTCGGAGAGTTGAGCGTCTGCTCTCGGTCGCTTAGCACCCTCTAGGTGCGGCTAGAACACTGAAGAGCACATACACTCCGGTGACCAGGTAAGGTCCGTAAGAGACTTTTCAACCCCTCATACTTATAACCTATCTCAACGGAGGGTTATATTATGCTGTATTTATCTTACATCCCACTACATAGAGAGCCATGGAACAAGGGTAAGCTCATTGGTCAACGACCACCATTAAAGCTCAGGGAAATATGGGCTATACGTATCAGGTTGCAGATCAAAGGCCTGACTTGTGAATTAGCCATGTTCAATTTGGCCATCGATAGCAAGTTAAGAAGCTGCGATCTCGTCAAGCTTAAGGTCAGAGATATATCAACTGGAGGAGGGATAGCTAAAAGAGCCATGGTGCTTCAACAGAAAACCAAAAAGCCCGTCCAATTTGAGATTACCGAACAAACCAGAGAATCCCTCAAGTCTTGGATTTCTCAGACCGGTCTCAAAATGGATAGCTTCCTATTACCCAGTCGGATAATAGCGTCACCTCACATATCAACTCGCCAATATGCCAGAATCGTGAAGGGATAGGTGTCCATGATAGGGCTGGACCCCGGGGCTTATGGCACTCACTCGATGAGAAGAACCAAAGTAACGCTGATATATCGTAGAACCAAAAATCTCAGGGCCATCCAGCTACTACTTGGCCACACAAAACTTGAGAGCACAGTACGATATTTGGGTATTGAGGTAGATGACGCCTTGGAGATGGCAGAACAAACGGAAATTTGAGTTGACCGCTATCAATAGCGCCCGATATTAACGGGCGCTAACGTGCCAAAAACCGTCGTTTGGGACTGGTGAAATTTAGACTAAATTGACGATCAAAGCAGACATTTTGTAACGCCGAGCTCTTTTACTGAGTGATTTCGTATTTCATTTCATTCAACCCGAACGACGAATAAAGGTTTTTATTTACTCGCTCTCCTCAAGGCCTTATGAAGCGGACAAGCCTTATAATCAACATCATCACCACGGCGGTACTTTGCTAAAATGCATTCGGATTGACGCCCTATCTGTCGCCTTAGTTCGCGTCTTGCGCCCTTAACACGCGGAACAGATATTGAATCATAAGAACTGGTTTGATGCCGCATCCAGGCCATTACTGCCAAAGCCGCCTTATCGTCCAAAGTCACCGATGAGCTACGCGCTACTGTACCGCTACCAACGGGCACTGCGTGTTCTTTTACCAACACCGCTAACTGCTCAACCCATGCTTGATATTTTTCGTCGAAGTTGAGAAATTTAATAATCGCCTGCTGAAAGTCTTCGCCGAAGACCTCTTCCTGTTCTTCACGGCGAACTTTCGCCTGAGCCAATTTCTTCTGATGCTTGGGGTCGGCTCGCTGTGCTTCGACAAGCGCTTTCGCCTCTTCAATTTGTTCTTTTGCAGCCCAAACACCGTGAGAGAAAGTCTTGCGCCCCTTCTTTTCCTGAACCATCCAAGTCGGCCCGAGGGATTTCAGCTTACGCGTAACCGAGGCATCTCCGGCGGGTAAATTCTCCCAGCCTGCTGGTACTGAAAAAATATTGCCCGCTTTATCTTTAAGGCGAAGATCGGACTTAGTGACTAAAAAAGTGCGTGTTTCTGTAGGCATTTATTATTCCATTGATTAATTGCCACGAAAAATAGCAATATCGGGCACAGCTTCTAGCCCTCAGGTGATGACACCTTGAGAGGTTTAATCTGCCGGGCCCGATAAACCATAGGCTTATCGACTTATTCGCGCTTATGAGCCTGCTCCAACTCCGCAACCCGTTCCACTTTTATTTTCGTCGGATCCAACGTTAAAGCGTTGTAAACCATTCATGCGGATTGTACTGGATTTTAATTTCAAGGCCATCAGAAAAACATCACGGCATGAATGCATGAATCTAGCCATTGCCGCTAGTGGGTTGCAGTGACTTAGGGCGCGGGACATAGCGCCTTGTGCCTAGAGCGGGCATTAAGTAACCCCGAGGATTACGAGGCTTAAGTCGGCTCCGTTCCAAGAGCGGACTCGATAACGATTGCAGGTCGTGAAAACTAACGGTTGTTTAGGTTTATTGGTAAAGAACAATTTCTTTAAACCGGGGTAAGGTATTAAAGCTGAGCGCGGGGTCTGAAGTCTCTTTCTCCTGTAGGAATGTTTTTGTGTTGTCTAGCCCGCCAGATAAGAAAAATTCAACTAGTGAGGGGCCTTGCATTGGCCCGTTTATTGGAGAGATAAGACTGTCAAAATGAATTGGAATAATTCTATTTGGTGACACCTGGCCCACTGTTTCGGCCCAATAGTCTTCGCGGTATTGTAATGTTTGGCTACCAATACCACCAATACCTAAAAACAGTGTGTCGGCCTGAAAGCCATTCAGGCCGCCTTTCTCGAACCCAGCGCTACCTACAATTACCCAGCTACCTTTGGGGTGACTAACGTGTAACACATAAACCTTTCCTACTCGGTAATCGAGGGCTTTGGCTGGGGTATTAAGAGGCGATGTGATTTTTGGATTGCTTAGTGCTTGTTCACGCATCACTGGGTCAGAGAATTCAAAATGTTTTGACTCGATGGGCGTAATAATAAATTCCCCAATGTGTATTGGCTCGCGATTTATTGCTACTTTTATTTGGCTTTCACTTAAGCCCCAGCCTCGAGCAATATTGGCGGTAGATTCAGAACCTATTAATAGCGCTCCGGTACGCTCGGCAACTTCGGGGGCATCCATGGCATGGTCGAAATGCGAATGTATGGGGATGACTGCCGCAAGCCTGTCTATTTTATTAGCGGAAAGACCATAATCTATGTCCCCCATGTTGGGTTCTATTTTTCCTAGAGCGAGCTGCAATGAATTCGGGCGTGAAAACCAGCCGTCCACTATCCACTGGGTTTCCCCATCATCGAATAGTAGGGTAGCCGTACCGGAATATCTTACAGTGACAGCTCCCACAATTTTGCTGCCAGGGCTCAGTTCCCATGCAGGGTTTACCGGTGTAGCTTTATACACATTCAATATATAGGCTAAACCTGTGGCAATAATTGTCATCAGTAATGTCAGTATGGTTATTACTTTGCGTTGCCAGCTCATATTGGTCTCTATAGGATTATTAAATGATAGTTACAGTGACGTTATCACACAGGCATGACCTGTCTCGAGCCGCAATAGGAAGCCTACACTATTACATGCAAGGCAATGTACGTTTAGGGCCGTAAACGGCCACACTATGCTCCCAGGAAGTATCCCTCGCCTGTATCTTCAATAGCAGCACTGGCGGAGGCGGTGATCGGTGGATTAGCACCGTTATACCAAAACCAGCTTTTGAGGGAGGGCGACACGTTCTGATCACTGATCGTTTTGGGTCGTCCTTTTCTTTTAATCTTGGACTGACCGGTGATCTCTGGTGGAAGTCTTAACAGCGGCTCTGTGCCCTCATTTAAAAACAATACAGGGTTTCTACCATAATCCGCGTAGTGAATGGCCTGGGTGCCCGGCAGCTTGGAGGTGGCCCTGAACTTTAGCGACGTGACAGGTTTTCTGTTGCGAAAGGCCACCGCGGTGTCTTCCGGGTATTGATCCAGGCTATCCAGTTCATCGGTGAGTTCTTTATGCCGATCGTCGCCTGCGGCTGCCATCCATTCAATAAGCACGGCTTTTGCATCGGCGATGGTTTTACGTTGACTGGCACTGGTTGTGTTGAATAACCAGGTGATGCGCGTGGCGGGTTGGTTGAATATAGGCACCTGGCGATCAACGGCGTCCAGGTTCAAAAGTTTTTCACCGAGCGCATTGAGAATCTGTTGGCGAAATACCTCGGTAGCGGTTTTTTGTGATTGCCCTCGGCGCTCAAGAATACTCTTGCGGATGCTGATGTGTTTTATCTCGAAGGCTTTTTTAGCCCTGTTAAGTTCAGCCGCCAGTGCCAGTGTTTGCTCTGAACAGGCAACGGCGGCCATGTGGTTTTCTTTGTTCGGCCCGCTGTTGTTGGGCTCGAATACCTTCCAATGGTTATTGCTCAGGTGTTGGCAGATGGCCTCTCTAGCATCCGCACCAACGAGTGCAGGTAAGTTGTCGGTTTGGTAGAAGGCGTAACCTGTGTCCAGCACAATACTGGTCACTAAACCCTCCAAACGCGCATTAAACTGGGCGAGCAGGTGTTTAACTTCTAACACTAAATGTTGAATTTCCATGGGGGACTCTGTGGCTTGAGGGCTCGAGGAGGTTTAATTATATAACATACCTCTTCGGATAAACTATCATGACTCACTCAATGACGGGTAATTTGTCTACCAATCATAGGTTGATCACAATACGATCTTGACAGTGTTAAGTTGCGGCGCTAGTCTTTGCTTTACATCTTGACAGTGTTCAGTTATCCATTGATGTTGAGATCAACTGCAATGAGGAAAAGAAACAAATGACAGAATTTGACGCCATTGTAATAGGCTCGGGTAATGCCGGGCTGACAGCCGCTACCACGTTACAGAGAAGCGGGGTAAACACTCTGTTGCTGGAGCGCCACAATATTCCAGGGGGTTGTGCAACATCCTTTGTGCGTGGTGAATTTGAATTTGAAGTAGCCCTGCATCAGCTAAGTGGTATGGGCACAGACGCTGAGCCATTTATCATGCGTCAGATCTTCGATGAACTGGGCATTATGGATAAGATTGAGGTGGTCGAGGAGCATGACCTCTATCGGCTGGTCATACCCAATGAGATTGATATGACACTACCAGCCGACTGGGATGATTTACAGCGAGTGCTAATTGAGCGGTTTCCCAATGAAGCCGAGGCTATCCCTCCATTTCTGCAGTTGGTTGAAATGGTCAGTTTTGAAGCCTTCATAAACGTGCGACAGCTACAAACTAATAACGACCCTGAGTTTTTAAACAACCAGTGTGCTAACTACAAACGCGATGGTCTTCGACCCGCTAAAGATGTTTTTAACGAACATTTTAATGATCAAGACCTGATTGCGGTCTTAACCGCCTACTGGTGTTACATAGGTGTACCAACAAAGGATATGCCTTTTGTAGATTTGGCCATCATGATCTACAGCTACGCCAAGTTTAAACCGGCACACATCAAAGGCGGTTCTCAAGCAATCTCCAGCGCTCTACTGGAATCCTTTCAGCAAGCGGGAGGGCAGGTGAAATTTAATTGCGGCGCCGAAAAAATCCTTATGGAGAACGGCTCTGTGAGTGGCGTAAAGGACGAAAGCGGCGAAGTTTTCAAATGTAAAACCGTCATCTCCAACGCGAGTCCTATCCATACCTATCATGAATTACTGGACATGCCGAAGGCTCCAGAGCAGGCAAGCCGTGACTTAAAGTCGCGCCGTTTGGGCACCTCGGCACTGGTACTCTACGTGGGTGTTGACTGCCCACCAGAGCAATTGGGAATTGAGTGCGCATCCACCTTTATTACCGATGACCGCGATGAAGAAAAAGCGGTGGCGACCATGCACACACTCGATAAACCCTCCAGTATTATGGTGACCTGTTATAACCTCGAAGACCCTGATTTTGCGCCTGTAGGTAAAACCTCGCTCTCGATTCTCTGCCTGCAGTTTGGCGAACCCTGGGATTCAGTGCCGGATGATCAGTACGCTGAAACCAAGTACAGATTGGCACAGGAGTTAATTGATTGCGCCGAGCAGGTATACCCTGGTATCCAGCAACACCTAGAAGAGATAGAAGTCGCTACGCCACGGACGATGATGCGTTACCTCAATACCCCCGGAGGGGCCATTTACGGCTTTGATCAGAATACCCAGGATGGCGAAGTATTCCGCGAACGCATGGATGCCATTGATGGACTTTACATGGCCAGTGCCTGGTACGGCATGGGCGGATTCCAGCCGACCTATATGAGTGGTCAGAGGACTGCACGTTCCGCGTTGAATTACATCATGAAAGCACAAGAACCAGCAGAGGCCATCGAACATGCCTAATCAAAAAGTATCATCCGATTCCATTTTCACTCAGGTGGTCGGTTATCAAGAAGCGTTAGATCATCAACAGCTGTTAGCGCTTAAGGGTACAGACTTTTCAGAGGATATTGGCAAGGTATCAAAAAATATTAATCAACTGCACCCCAAGCGTTTAAAACTGGAGGTGATAGATATTTTTGAGGACACAGCGTCTACAAAAACACTGCGTTTAGCGGCCGGTGATCGATCGCTGTTACCGCCTTTCCAGGCGGGGCAATATGTAAATGTGTTTGTGAACGTTAATGGAACTGATAGCGCGCGCCCATATGCGATTTCATCGTCGTCGCAAAACAGAGACTATTACGACCTGACCATCAAGCGTGCCACTCCAGGCTTTGTGACGCATCATCTACTGGATGATGTTGCGTTAGGTGATCTTATGATCAGCAGTGGCCCAATGGGTACCTTCTACCACAACCCACTTTTTCCTGCGAAAGAGTTGGTGTTCATCGCCGGTGGTTCAGGTATTGCACCGGCACGCAGTATGATTCGCGAGATTGCGGATAGACAATTGGATTATAAATTTCACCTGATCTACCTTTCCAGTTTCGAGACTGATGTGATTTTTGACGAAGAGCTTAAGCAACTCGACTCTGACTGTGATTTTTTGCTATACCATAAAGTGATTTCTCGTCCTTCGGAGAATTATAAAGGAATGACCGGCCGTCTTACTGAAGGGCGATTGCGTGAATTAATCGGCGTAACTGATCACAAGATGTTTTATTTGTGTGGGCCGACGCCTTTCAATGAATCTTGCCGTCGAGCCTTACAAGCCATGGGTGTTAAACCACGCCATATTCGAATTGAAGCCAATGGCCCACCCAAGAACCCTGAAGTTTTGGAAAACTGGCCTGAAAACCTGAAGCCTACAGAAGAAGTAACCGTGACCATTGCGGGGCAAGGCAGTTTTCAGGCACGGGTTGATGAGCCGTTATTAAACAGCATGGAACGTAACGGTTATACAGCAGAAAACGCCTGTCGCTCAGGGGAGTGCAGTTTGTGTCGTGTCAAAGTAATTAGCGGCTCAGTGTTTAACCCCGCAGAAGCCCACTTGCGAAAAACGGATGCTCAATATGGCTGGTGTCACTCTTGTGTCGCTTTTCCGACCGAGGATATTGAAATTCAAATCTAGGAAATTTCTGAATAATATCACTGAGTATTGCTAACCGAGATCGCGGTGGTGAATAAATTTAATGTCGCTCACCGCGATAATTCTTAGCGTCGAAAAGCGAGTGTGGCTAGGAAAGATTGTAAATCGTGATCCTCGGGTACACTAAGATGCCCCTCAATCAAGAGAGCTGAGAGCCCGTGCACCAACGCCCATGCTCCCAAGGCTTTATGCCTTGCGGCTTGCTTGTCTTGTAATTCTTCTTCCAGTGCGTTGCTGAGCATTAAGAAAGGCCGTTTTAAGGTAATACTATCCTTTGTGACATCCAGTGCCACAGGGTTGGCCTGTTCCTTTAAGCCCCGTGTTTCAACCTGGCCTAACATAAGACGGTAGAGCTGTGGGTTAGCCAAGGCGAAGCGAAGATACGATGCCCCGTAAGAGAGTATAAGGTCATCAGGTTTACTTTTTTGTGATGCCACATCGGCCGAAAAGGTTGTCGCCAACAACTCGTAACCCATTTCTGAAATGGCATTAATAAGTTCTTTTTTATTTTTAAAATGTGAGTAGGGTGCGGTATGCGATACGCCAACTTCGGCGGCTATGGCTCGTAACGAAAGCGCATCGGCACCGTCTCGCTCAAGAATAACTTTAGCGGCTTCTATGAGTGATTCTTTTAAATGGCCATGATGGTAGGGGCCTGATTTAATTTTTACAGAAGCCTCCTGATTGTTGTTTGTCTTACGCTTCATTGATGATGCATTCCATAAAATATAGCCGTAAATTATATTTGATATAGCTCAAATTTGCAGCGTTAAAACTGTGCAGTTTATTGGTGTGTGAATGTCAGTTGGTAATATGACGGCTAATTAGAACCTGTGGTTAGTTTAATAGAAAGATTTTTGAAAGCGTCCAGCGCCTGCCCCCATATATAACATACCTCCACATGATTGTTGAATCAGCTCCTTTATTGATTACTTTTTTACAGAGTTCGGATGAGCGACCAATCACGTAGTGATTGTGTGTTTGTGCTCTAGGGGCGTAGCCCCGTAGGGAGTACGAACCATAGTTGAGAATTGTTCATTATTTCTAGAGGCATATAATAGGTTGATATTTATAGAGAGATTCAGGATGGCAGCAATTTTTTTCGAGAGGAGGTATGTTATATAAATACAGGTTTATACAGAGATTTGTCTCATAAGGTGTCATCTTGATCAAAGAAACGGCAAGATCCTCTGAGTCAACAGAATAGGGGACTTCAGCCGTATGAAGGTTAGTTAGCTACATGTTTATCCACAATATTTGTGGGTAAGAAGTCTCTGTTGTCGCCTGCCGAAGAACGTGGCTAGACTGATATCACTCAACAGTAACTGGGGCTTTACCTTTAATACCGACACGTAAAGCTCGCTGACTTTTCAAGTAGAGATCAACACGCTGTTTAAGATCCATGGCTCGCTCTTCCCCTAGTGAGCGTTTAGAGAAGCACAGGTGAGCAAAGTATTCCCCCAGGTGCACAGCCTCGTGTATCTCTGCGCGATAGTCGGTCTTCCATGTATCGGTAATTTCTTGTGGGATAATAACGAAGTCGACTCGTTCCGAAAGTAACATCTGCAGTAGCTGGTTTGGCTCACTCAACTGCGTCAGCTGCTCGCCTTCGAATTTGGGCAGGTGGCTGATATCAAGGCCACGGATGACCGCTACCTTATAGCGGGAAAGGTGCGCTGGTTGATTGACCTGCAGGCGCTTTGGATCTTTTAAGGTGTAAGCCCCCCAGGACGAACTTGAGAAAGACTGATCCGTACAAACCATGCTGTCGTTGGTTCTTAGAGGTTTGTCGCCAATGCGAAAGTTAGCGCTGATGTCTAGATTACCCGCCGCCAATTCACTGAATATTCGCGGGTAATTGTTAAAGGGCACAATCGTCAGGGCTTCGTCCAGGTTGTCAAAAATGGCAGCATAGATTGCAATGGACAGGCCCTGCCACTGTTCATTTTCATACTTGGACCAGGGCAATGAATCTTGCATGCTGCCAAGCCTGAGAGCCCTGGTTTGCGGTTCACCCATGCTCGGCTGAGCGCAAAGAAGCAAGGAGCTGCTCGCAGTAAGGAGCCCAAGCATCAGCAGGTCATGTATTCCACGCCGGATTGCCATTCACTATTCCAGAGCAAAAGGGTCTCTTTAGATTATCAGACAGCGAGTGATAAGCCAGCAAACGCATGTGGCGAGGGCAATAAGCAGGCTGAAAGCTGATTCGTCTAGTGATTAAAAGCCTTCTCAAAGTGCCCACTGATTAGATGAGGCATCACCAAGGGTGATGGCTATTGGTATAGCCAAATATTGAGAGCAGGACTGAGACTCGTAAATCTTTACAAATGCTTACTCGCTTAACAGCTGCCATCATTTTCAGTCAGAGCCCGACAGAAAGGCACTTCACAGCCAGGAAAAATCACCTCCATTAGATACTAATGTAATAAAGTTTAATACTATATATAAAGGTCTTTTGTTTGTTTTAGCCCCAGTCCACAACCGTCTTTGTTCACCCTGAAGCCGATCTGAATCTTCTCTGGTGCTTTAGCCAGCAACACAGTGATGGCATCTCGGTCGGTTGCAAAGACTTTTCCTAAAATGCTATTTTGCTAATCTGGTCAGGCCAATTTAATGGCCTCTTAGGCCAACTGAATGAATAACAGGGTAAAGGCAGGGTGATGATGCGTGCATTATATTTAACGGCTATGTGTTTGTGCTGGGGACTGTTGGCAGGCTGCAGTGATTCCAAGCCTTCAATTGGCCTTGAGGCGATGGGTCAAGCGAGCCGCGCCAGTGTCTCCCTCAACGACGCTTGGCACTTTCGCCGCGGACAGGGCAAACCTCTGTCAAATCTTGAGGCCCTCGATGAGAGCTGGTCGGCCATTAGTATCCCCCACACCTGGAACGCTGAAGATGGCGCCGATGGCGGCGACGATTATTTTCGCGGCGATGGCTGGTATCACCGTGAACTCAAGCTTGAAGACAATCTGCAAGGTAAACGCTTCTACTTGCAATTTAACGGCGCCAACCTAATCACTGACGTGTTTATTGACGGCCAAGCCATCGGCCAGCATGCCGGTGGCTACGCCGCCTTTCGCTTTGATGTGACCGATCATCTGACGCTGGGTGGCCGCAACCTGCTCTCGGTAAAGGTCAATAATGCACGCCATGAAGATGTACCGCCCCTGGCCGCGGACTTCACCTTCTTTGGCGGTCTCTATCGCGATGTCGAGCTACTCATCACCCAGGCTCAGCATTTTGATGTGCTCGACTATGCCTCTAAGGGCGTCTATGTCGACCAGCGGGCCATCAGCGCAGAGCGTGCCGACATCAATGTACGCAGCCGCGTAATCAACGCCGCCAAGCAGGCTCAGTCACTCAATCTGAAAATGCAGCTATTAGACGCCATTGGTAAAACAGTCATCAATAAGCAGCTATCACTTGAGCTGGCGGCTGGCGCAACCACCACCATCAGCGAGTCGTTAAGCTTGGCCGATCCACACTTGTGGCAGGGCGTAACCGACCCGTATCTCTATCAACTGCGCTTAACCTTGAGTAACGACGCCGGTGTTGTCGATACTATCGAGCAGCCTCTGGGTCTTAGAGATTTTAAAGTCGACCCTGTGCGCGGCGCTTTTTTAAACGGAAAACCTGTGCGCCTGCAAGGGGTTAGCCGCCATCAAGACAAACAAGATAAGGGCTGGGCGCTTTCCAGGGCCGATCACGAAGAGGACTTTCAATTAATATTGGAAATGGGCGCCAACGCCGTGCGTCTGGCTCATTATCAGCACGACGAGTATGTCTATCAGCTGGCTGACCGTTTGGGGTTGTTGATTTGGGCCGAAGTCCCGGTGATCAGCGAGGTAAACGGATCCCAGGCCTTCACTGACAATGCCAAGCAGCAATTAATCGAATTGATCCGCCAGAATTACAACCACGCCTCGATTGTCATGTGGGGGCTGTTTAACGAAATCAGTATTCACGGTACAGACGTCAACACCGCGCTGGTGACAGAGCTGCAGGCACTGGCAAAAAGTGAAGACCAGTATCGATTAACCACCGGTGCGGTATTGGGTGACCACGAAGCACAGGGCGTCTTTATGCTGCCCGATATCGTCGCGCAAAACCGTTACGACGGCTGGTACTACAACGATTTTGATGGCATGGGCGAATGGCTCGACCGCAGTGCCAAGGCTTTTCCATCACGAGCGCTGGGCATCAGCGAATACGGTGCTGGGGCCTCTACGGATATTCACAGCGATAAACCGGTGAACCAAGACCACACAGAGGAATATCAGAACCTTTACCACGAAGAAAATTGGTTGATCATGCGCGAGCGCCCATTCATGTGGGGCAGTTTTATCTGGAACATGTTTGATTTTGCAGCCGATCTGCGCGATGAGGGTTCAGTACCTGGCTTGAACAACAAGGGCATGGTTAATCACGACCGCAGCGTGAAAAAAGACAGCTTCTTCTGGTACCAGTCGCACTGGCGCAAAGAACCCATGCTCTATATTACCAGCCGCCGTTTTGACCTGCGTAAAACACCCGAGGTGAGTGTCAAGGTGTACAGCAATCTCGAGGCCGCAGAATTATTTCTCGGCGGACAATCACAGGGCGTGCAGCGCAACGACGGCAGCAACCGCTTGCGCTGGCCAAATCTGCCGCTGTCCATGGGTAATAACAAGATCGAGGTTCGCGGTGTTGGTGTACATCGAACACTCAGTGATCAGGTGACCTGGGTACGTGTGCTTAACGACGATACACGTTTGGCCTCGACGGCATTGGGCATCGATAACCTGCAGAGTAAAATATATAACCCCCCCTATGGTTTTACCCAGACAGAACTGCGTAAAGCACTTGCCTTACCCTATGGTGCCGCAGCGACCTTTGACAAAGTGCAATCCAATGAAGCCGCCGTCAAACCGGGAGATACACTCACGATCACGGCGGCGAGCGGAGCCCAGCAAGTGTTTACCCTAGCCGTGGGCCCCCTGTCTATTGGCCGCCCTGTAAAAGCCAACCGCGAGCTTAAACACGGCATGATGGGCAGCCCACCGGCGCAGGCCAGCAACGCGGTCAACGGCAACGCTGAACTGGAACCAGCAGAGGGCAAAGAAGAATTCTGGATAACGGCCGACCCTATGCAGGGCCCTGGGTGGTTGAAAATTGATCTTGGCCGCGATTACTTTATCGACCGTTTGGAGTCAGCGTGGTTACCCGTAAGCATGGGCGAGCAGGGCACCATGCAGTACACCATCGATGTCGCCAAGCAGAAGCTCGAAAGCGCCGTGGTCTTTGCCGAAACCTACCACGAGGCCGTCGACCAACGCAGCAATAGCCAGGCGCTGCGCACCACCGATGCTATTGGTCAGATCGGGCGCCACGTGCGGATCAATATACTCGATTCTAGCTACGCCTTTGATGTGCCGGTACTCGGTCGCTTTAAGTTGATCGGCGCCACCGAGTTTTCGGTGCACGGTGGTCTGCTGTATTCCGACAGGCTAACGATCAATTATCAACAGCGAACCATTGCGGTTGCCAGCGGTTTTCGTGTCGAGCAGGTTCGAGAGCTACTCAACGCCGTGCCTCAAAATGCACAGTGGCAGTTCTATCTCAACGACAAACCATTGAAGCCCCAAGACACACTGCTAGCCGGCAGCTACCTGTTACTGGCTGCAAATGATGATGCCCAGCGCCGGGAACGCTATGACTTTGAGCTTCAATAAACGCGCGCGGCCATCTTGATTCATTGACGTTATATTAGCTTGCGCTTATCGGTGTTGGGGTTGGCGGTTGTGGTGGCGGCATCGCAACTGCTTCTCGGCGCCCTGTTGAGAGCTATCGAGTATGGGATGCTAGCCCATCACTGTCGAACATCCACATGGCGAGTGTCGCCAAGGGTTAGATTTATAGCGACAAGCTTGAGAGACACCGACTACAGCTTACCGTCTGTATCCAGCTAGCCGCGCATTAAAAATTGGTGGTCTCGGCCGAGACAAGAAGCTTTGCTCTGGTCCCTATCTTCGAGTATTAGGCCAACGATCTTCACAAGTTAATCAGAAATGGTGCGACTCTTTGAGCAGGTTTACCTGCTCTTTTTTTGTCCGATATTTATTCGTAGGGTATTTCGCTTACAAGCTACTCTCTTGTGCTGCCAAAAATTGTCTTGAGGGTTCTCCTGGGAGTGCTTGCGGCACAATCGCTCGATGTTGTCCCATTGCTTTTAAGCTTGTGGCTACCCCTGCCTGCAGAGAGAAGCCACCTACCTTTGCCATTTGCCTCAGGCAACCCAATCCTTTCGATGGGTGGTAACGTGGCGTGGTGTGCTGTGGAGCATCAACGGCTTTCGGTCCAGCTGATGAACAACCTATGATAGCTAGACGCTCTGAGTGACTTTTCAAGTGCCCATGATTTACGGATTTCTTTGTCTGAATCCTCCAAAGTAATAAGGGGGTATTAAATAGGAGAATTGGTTATAAGTCTTATAGGCCCTATCGAAATAAAAAGTCCGTAAATATACCCAGAATATTATTTGTTCAAGAATTTAACGGGATAAATTATCTTTTGTTAGAGCTCATCAGTTTTATAGGAATATTAATTCTAAATTGGGGTTAGGTTTAAGTTAATTATTGTGAGCTTGTCGTGTAAATTTACATAAAAATTACGGTAGTGAAACCTGGAAATCAGAAACGTATTGTTTTAGGGAATGATTTTATGGAAGATCTCGATACCAATTACGCTCGCCACTTGGCAGAAGTTAATAAACACAATCAGGTTGTTGTTTCAGCGGATATTTATAATGACCAAGGGGCTGTGCTTATTCCCCGAGGGACAATACTAGAGGAAGGTAAAGTAGAAGTAATTGCCAGGCATAAACTGGTAAAACCCCTGGAACAAAGTGTTGATATAGCTTCAAGTCTGGATGGTCAATCGTTACTGGATTACCTGATTAAATTCGCCGGGTCTTTCCCTTGGTTAAATAGCTTAACAGAAGAAGATGAGGTATTAAAAAACCTAAGCTACTGTTGCCATCAATACAATCGATACCCTCTGTTACGTCAGAAGTTGACGGTCATGTCCAGGCAGATGTCTGAGCGCTACTACCATGCATTATTCAGTGCCATGTTCGGGGTGTTAGTCGCCATGGAAATGCAGTTGTCCGAGGAAGAGAGGGTGACTATTTTCCTCGCGGGTCTGATGCATGATGTGGGTATGCTGCATATCTCCCCAGGATTATCCAAAAAGAAAGGGCGCTTTACCTTGAAGGAACGACGGGTGATGGAAGCTCATCCGGTAATTGGTAAGCATTTTCTTGATATGGTACCTGGCTTGCCTGCAACGATAAGCCGAGCGGTGTTAGAGCACCATGAAACGGCATTGGGAACAGGTTACCCAAAACGTAAACGAGCGGAACAATTATCTGTTGCGGGTCAGATAGTAGCCATATGCGATTTTATGATCGCCTACCATGGTCGATACAATTCGGTAGGAGGGTCCTCCAAAGAATTAACAATTACCGCTATGCGTCTAAATCAAGGTTTGCATTTCGAGAAGGTGGATCAGGCGGCGGTCAGTACATTGAGCCGAATTTATAATGCGGAGTGTAAGATTGAATCATTACCGCCGGTTGAAGACTTGATTGATTCTCAAAATCGTCTCAAAGACCAATATGATAAAATCACCCTGTTGATTTCTAAACTGGTTGATCACCTTGATGAGAGCATAAGAGTGCCGATCATGAGTATGTATGAGCAACTGTCGGTAACCATGATAAGAGCCGGTATTTTTCAAACTGAGTTTACTCAATGGCTAGAAGAAGAAGGTGAAAATGACAGCTTGGAATTGTTAAAGCTTCAGGTAATGCACAATGAGGTAGATTTTCAGTTTAACCGACTGCTGAATCTGATATGGGAAGGTATAGAAACAATGCCAACGACCAAACAAAAAATAAGAAAGGTGGCTGGAGACTACTATAAAAAAATGATTCCGAAAACCTGCCATACGCCAAGATGCGAATATACATAAAGCGCCGAAACATTACATTATCGGCATTTGTTCCAAGAGTGAAATCTTTACTGTTAACGCACTTATTATTTTTATAAGAGACACTGGCGGGATCGCTGAATCCTTTCCGATCAGAGCGAGTTTCACTACAAAACAAGGCTATTTATAAGCCAATATTTGAGGTATCCCCGTATTTCCGTCTGGGGCCTGCAATCTTAATTTTATCTAGCTTTGCGAAAATCGAAAAGCTGTTAGTGAGCGTAATCTTAACGTCTTAGGAATACAACTGAAGGCTGTTGATCGCTTTTAAGTTTCAACAGCCTGCTCAGTGATCGGGCGATCACTTCCCCTTAAACAGTGGGGGCCTTTTTTCGGCCATCGCCAAAAATCCCTCCTGCAGATCCTCTGAGCTATTGCAGGCCTCGGCTATCTCTTGAGCCTCTTCGCGCAGATAACAACCATTGGCGACCTGATTGCAGACCTGCTTCATGGCCTGCAGCGCCAGTGGCGCGTAGCCCGCCATGCGTTCGGCCAGCTGTTGGGTGGTGGCGAGCAGTTCGTCCCTTTCGACCAGGTGGGTCAGATAACCGATGTTCAGTAATTCCGGGCCATAAAAATCCTCGCTCGCCAGTAACAGGCGCTTGGTCGTCGACAACCCCAGGGTATTCACATAGCGCTCGATGCCGTTCACCGGGTAGCAGAGACCGATACGCGCGGGGGGGACAAACAGACGCATAGGTTTGATGCCAATGCGGAAATCGCAGGCAACACCAATCTCGGTGCCACCACCGTAGGCCGAGCCATTAAAGGCGCAGATGCTGGGGATCTTCAGGGTACTGATCTGATCGGGGATTTCGGTGAACTTGTCACCGTCAAAATTACCCGAGCCAAGCTGATTGAGCGCCGCCCCGGCGCAGAAGGTCTTGTCCCCGGCACCGGTGATAATCAGCACACGTAAATCGGGGTTGTTGTCGATGCTGTTCAGGTGTTGAAGAAATTGGTCAATATTATCCACGTCCAATGAATTATGGCGCTCGGGGATATTGAGGGTAATGGTGGCAATGGCGTTATCAATGCACAGATCAATGCCGGGGGATAATATGTCACTCATGTAAACTTACTCACTGGGGCTCACTCACGGGGGCTATGGCGGCCATTGTCCTTGATGGATACGCTGACTGTCCAGAGGAAACCGGCCCAGAGGACAACTGGACACAGGCGGTGTATGTCTCTGGCCGGTGGTTACTATGCTGGCCGAGAAGTCGGTCAAGGCGTCTGAGAAAAGCCGCCGAGGGGCCATTACAAGTCAGGGTTTCGGCAGCACAAAAGACGCTCTAATCGATTTTACTCATATATTCTCTGCATGCCTATTTTATCTTGCCGGACGACAGTGACAAGCCTGAGGTCTATCAGGTTGTCACTCTAGCTGACGGCCGTAACGCCTGCCTCAGGCAGCTAGCACCATAGATTGTGGGAGGAACCGCTATTGAGGCATGATTGGTGAAATCAGGCTCTCTCTATTCGCAAAACGACCAAGCAAAGCTTGCGAATCCTGAGCTAGGTGTTTACTTGCGCATGGCCAAGAGGGCGTTTATTCTACTGGCATCCTGATTAATAGTTGTGAAAGTTAATAATCACCATGCGGAAGTAGGGAACGTTATGTCCGGTAATCTAGAGTTGGCAAAGTTATTTGTAGTGGTTGATCCCAATGATGATCAGCATGTCGCGCTTGAAAGAGCCTTGATTTATTATAAGCACGTCGACATCAAGAAAGATGAACTGGAGTTATACGTTTTTATTGCGGTTGACCACGAGGCGGTCAATACGCGAGCGACTAATGACAATTTGGTTCGAGGTCAGGATTGGGTGACGGAAGAAATCATCAAACCCCTTGAAGCCAACAATGTAAACTATCGCATAGGTTTATCCTGGTCTTCGGAATGGCAGCAAACCATCGCCCAAGAGGCCAAGCGGTTTGGCGCACACGCTATCTATTTGCCCCTGCATCGACAGACCAATAAATCGCGTTTTACCTTCAGTGAATCAAAATGGGATTTGATGAAGCAGGCGGACTGCCCAGTGGTTCTGATTCGTCCGGGTGCTAAGGAAGGGCGTAAGGTGGTGCTGGCCGCGGTTAACTACCAGGCGGTTAAATCTCATCAGCAGGAGCTGAATAGCAAGATCTTCGAGACAGCCAAAAAGACGGCAGCCAACTATGGCGCCGACTTGCATATCGTTAATGGTTACCTGGATTCTTTGCACTACCCTGATCGCGGCATGTTAGTGAACAAATCGGGGCTGGATAATAGCAAGATTCATATTCAACAAGGCTATACCAGCGAAGTGGTGGCCGCTGTGGCCAAAGACATTGAAGCCGATCTGGTGGTAATGGGGACTCTCGGCCAAACCGGAAGAACCAAGACTCGACGAGGTAACACCGCCGAGCGAGTTATTGCCGGTTTGGATGTGGATACATTGGTGATCAATTAAAGCTTATCAATGAGAATAGGCTCACCTTGTAAGCCGTAATCCATCGGTATACATCGAAAGACTGTTAAGAAAGCCAGCCTTGTGAAGCTGGCTTTTTTATTTCCGCAATTCCTGATCTTTATGGCGAGATCTCCGCCTCAGTATTCATCAGAGATACTCTAGCCTAAACCCTGAGAACCCACTTTCAGGCTAATGCTCTTGATACTGTCTTTGCTGCTCAATGGCTGTTTGGGTGACTCACCCGCAGCCCTTACAGGTAGCGGGTGGGCTTGTCGACTTGAAGTGATGGTCGGTCGCCCCGGCAGGCTAATCGGCGGATAGCCATGCCGTTGCACGGTGCCATGGGCATGGACGATTTGGACGAAACAACGCCTTCTATGGGCTAAGGGAATACAGTAATGAAAGGGCTAACCTGCTGCCATGTCTCGCTAGCAGACGTCGCAATTCTTAGCATTTCATCAGCCTACTATGCGCACGTGTCTCCGAGTGCAATGTCATTGACTGCTTCTATACTGCGGGTATGGAGTTCAGCAACGATATATTCATCAGCTACGCCCATATCGACAATCAGCCGCTGGTTAAAGACAGCGATGGCTGGGTGTCGCAGTTTCACCACGCCCTCGAAGTCCGCGTAGATCAATTGCTCGGCCACAAGTCCAGTATCTGGCGCGACCTGAAACTCGAAGGCAATGACTACTTCGACGATAAGATCGTCGACCAGCTGCCGGGGGTAGCGGTATTGGTATCGGTGCTCTCACCTCGTTACGTGCATTCAGACTGGTGTATTCGTGAACTGGATACCTTCTGTCAGGCCTCAGATCAAACCGGTGGCCTGCGCGTCGGAGAAAAGACCCGCATTTTTAAAGTCCTCAAGACGCCGGTGCCGGTGGATGAGCACCCAGCCAATATTCGCGCTGTTTTGGGCTATGAGTTTTTCACCATAGACCCGGACACAGGCCGCGCGCGCGAGCTTAATAAGGTGTTCGGCGGCGAGGCCGAACGCGCCTTCTGGTTCAAACTCGACGACCTCGCTCAGGATCTGTGTTACCTGCTGAATCGGCTTGAAAAGGGTCCTGCCCAGCCCAGCTTGTCTGTGAATACAGCGCCGATGGCTATTGCATCAACAGTGCCGAATATGGTGTTTATCGCCAGTTGCAGTTTTGATTTGAAAGAGCAGCAGGCGGCAATCCGCAGAGATTTAACCGGTCTGGGAGTAAGGGTTTTACCCGAGGGCCCACTGCCCAAGAGTGCGGCTGAGCGCTCGCAGCTGATTAGTGAGATGCTCGCCCAGTGCAGCATGTCGATTCACCCGCTGGGCAAGCACTATGGTTCGCAACTCGAAGGCGTCGATCAGTCGGCCGCGGCGCAGGACAATCAGCTCGCGCAAACACGGGAAGAGCAGGGCGGTTTCTCACGACTGGTGTGGATTCCGCCAGGGCTGCAGGCAGAGGATCAGTTGCAGTATGACTTGATCGCCGCGCAGCGAAATAACCCTCGCCTTGAGTATGGAGCCGATCTGCTCGAAGGACCGCTAGAGGACCTTAAAACCCAAATTCACGAACTCTTGAAAACCAATAAGCAGGCCGCGGCCAAACGCGGCGCTGAGCCCAAACCTATTGCAGCGCCCCCGATGCCTGAACAACCCCTGTTTGAGCCACCAGCACAGCAAGCGCCTGCCCCTTTAACGCCACTGCAAACAGCGCCACTAGAGCCCGTTCAAACATCATTACCTCCATCCACTCTCCCCCCCGCTCAGGCAGAGGCGGATCAATACGCTGATGACGAGTTGCAGTGTATCTACTTGATCTGTGATGCCCTCGACATGGACAGCATCAATGAACTGGCCGACTGTCTGTTTGACGCAGGCTTGGAGGTTATTCTGCCAGTGTTCGAAGGTGATGAAGCGGAGGTGCGGGAGGATCACGAAGACAGCCTCTGCCGTGCCGACGCAGTGCTGATTTACTACGCCCGCGGCAATGACCTGTGGCTCAAACGCAAGCTGCGCGAGCTGCGCAAAAGCGATGGCCAGGGACGCAGCGCGCCATTAAAAGCTAAGAGTATTTTGGTGGCCCCCCCCCACAGCCGCGACAAGCAATGGCTGCGCACCCGGGAAGCACTGGTGATCCAGCAGCCAGGTGCCTTCTCGCGTGAACTGCTCGACCCCTTTCTGGCTCAGTTGCGGCGCTAGGGTGATGGACCTATGAGCGAGCAGACCAACCCCTTTCGTGGCCTCAGGCCCTTTGGGCTAGAGGACGACCACCTGTTTTTTGGTCGCGAGCGGCTGGTCGATCAGCTGCTGACGCGGCTGCGCCAGACCCGTTTTCTGAGCATTGTCGGCAGCTCCGGCTGCGGAAAGTCGTCGCTGTTACAGGCGGGCATGATCCCCTCTCTGTACAGCGGTTATATGGTCAGCGCAGGCTCGCGCTGGCGGGTGGCGGTGATGCGCCCAGGCGCTCAGCCGATTGTAAACCTGGCAAAAGCCCTGAGTCATCCAGACATATTGCCAATGCACAGCCATTTAAACAGCGAACACATCGCCAGTACCCAGCAGGTTTTGCTTGAGGCGACGCTGCTGCGCAGCAATCATGGTTTGGCGGATTGTGTACGCCAGGCGCAGCTGCCCGCTGGTGAGAATTTGCTGCTGGTAGTGGATCAGTTCGAGGAGCTGTTTCGCTACCAGCGCTTGGCCGATAGCGATGACAAAAAGCAGGTCGCGCGGGAGGAGGCCAGGGCGTTCGTCAAACGCTTGCTGGGCGCCGCAGAGCAGGAGCAGCTACCGATCTATGTCGCGCTCACTATGCGCTCGGATTTTATTGGTGACTGCAACGACTACCCAGGGTTACCCGAAGCCATAAACGCCGGATTATTTTTGGTGCCGCGCATGGGGCGGCGCGACCTGCGCAGCGCCATTGAAGGCCCGGTGAAAGTGGGCAGCGGGACAATGTCGGCGCAGCTGTTGGTGCAACTGCTCAACGATGTGGGGGATAACCCAGACCGCTTGCCGCTGTTACAACACGCGCTGATGCGCAGCTGGGATCTCTGCCGCGCCGGAGAAACTGCAGGAGAAAATCATCAGCTTGCTGTTGCTCATTATCAGGCGAGCGGAACCATGGAGGCCTGCCTGTCACAGCACGCGGAGGAAACATACGAATCACTGCTTGACCCAGAAGCCCAGCGCATAGCGCAGGTGTTGTTTAAATCACTTACGGAAATCGGCGACGATGGTCGCGGCGTACGTCGCCCCTGCTCAATCATCGAGCTCAGCGATCTGGCCGCGGTGCAACCCCAGGCGATGATGGATGTGGTTGAGGTGTTTCGCGGTGAGGGGCGCTGCTTCTTGATGCCCCCGCCAGAGGTGGTACTCAGCTACGAGAGTATTATCGACCTCACCCACGAGAGCTTGATGCGGGTTTGGCAGCGCTTACTGAGCTGGATTACACAAGAGCAGGATTCGGTGCGCAATTTTAGGCGGGTGGCGCACGCGGCGGAGCGCTATCGGCAGAATGTGGGCAGCCTCTGGGGCGATCCTGAATTACAGATCGGCTTGAATTGGCGACAACTGGCGGGACCCACAGAGCTTTGGGCCGAGCGCTACGGCGAGGGGTTTGCCGGAGCCATGGTGTTTCTCGATGCCAGTGCTGTCGAGAGACAGCGTCAGCAGGATGAGCGCCGTAGAGTGCGTCGCAAACGCCTGCAGGTGGCTTGGGGGGTTTCCCTAGTGCTGCTAGTGTTTGCGGTATTTGCAGGCATTCAGCAGCAGCTGGCCGAGCGTGAGCGCCAGCGTGCGGAAAGTAATTTCAGCTTGGCTGTCACAGCAGTCGATGAAATGCTTGGCGATGTGGCGGTTGAAAACTCGCTGGCAAAAATTCCGCAAACCGAAGCCTTACGCCAACGCCTTTTAGAAAAGGCCAAGCATTTTTATGAGGCGCTGCAACAGGATTCATCGGCGGATTTACAGCTGCAACTAGAGACAGCGGTGGCGCAAGTACGATTGGGTAAGATCTATCACCTACAGGGGTTTGTTGAGCGGGCGGCGACCACGAATCTCGGCGCCATCGATCGACTCAAGCAATTGCTCATAGCGTTTCCCGGTCATGCCACAATCGAACATCGCCTCGGTGAAGCCTACAATTGGTACGCGCTGCAAATCATGCTCTATGACCGCGCGGCCGCCGAGATCGCCTACCAACAAGCCCACTATTATCACCAGCGCCTGATAGAACGTTTCCCAGAGCGTTGGGACTACCAACACGAATTGGCGCGGGTGTTTAATAACCGCGGTATTTTACTCGGCGGGCAGACTGAACGCATGGCCGAGGCTGAGACGAGCTTTCGTCGTTCTCTGGGGCTATTTCAAACTCTTACAACGGAGCGCAGTGACCCACTTGATCGCTGGCGCTTGGCACGCACGCAAAACGGCCTAGCCAGTCTGTTGCGGCGCATGGGGCGTATGGGTGAGGCGATTGTCGCCTATCAGCAGGCCATTGACCAGGTGACCCAGCTGCTGATTGAAGATCCTGAGCGGCGTGATTATCGCGAGGGTTTGGCTAGATTCTATAACAATCTGGCGAACCTTCACTTTGTCGCGGGGCAGGTCGAGGCAGCGCTGTCGGCAAATTCTGCGGCCTTGGCCTTGTTCGAAGGTTTGGCATTGCCTATCGCCGAATTGCGCGGGGAAATTGCCAATGGTTTGAATACACGTGGAGCGATACTGCGGGCAGGTCATGACAATGCGGCGGCGATCAAAGTATTGAAGGAATCGGTACTTCAATTCGAAGAGCTTGAATTAACCATGATCGGCTTTGAAAATTCACCTCTAATAAATGACAGATTTGCTGGCGCTTTGTCCAGCCTTGCTATACTTCAAATCGACGCTGGTCACTATAAAGAAGCGGTTTTTCTACTTTCTAGAGGCGTCAGCTATTTTTTAAATGCCATCAACTCGGTGTCGGTTAATTCTAGTTATAAACGGAATTTGTCTAATGCTTATTGGTTGTTGGCTGACACCCATATTCGACTCGGTGATCACGCATCAGCGGTGAATACGGCGCAGCTTTTCGTGGAGGCTTACGAGGGGCAAGATCAATTAAAGGAGCGCTTGTCGGATGCCGCCTATTTATTGGGTCGCGCGACGCAGCTATTACTCGTGGATACAGCATTAAGTGTGTCGCAGCGAGGGATTTTACATAAAGAGTATAACGAGAAAACATTTCAATTTTTGCGACAGTCATTAGTCGCGGGTTATTCGGCGCAATCTATCGTCGAAAATACTCGAGATAAAGGGCCCTTGTCGCACCTTGTAACAGATCGGAAACTGCAACGGATTTTGAATGATGCCTCTCTCAACTCGGGGTTGAATAATTAACCGTTATATTGGTGGTGATTCTCGCTTTGGCGGGGGGATAGCGCGAATCTTGGCGAGATGACTTCTTGCGGAGATACGGTATGAACATTTCAAAAAAACGACTTCCCCATGCGGTAGCAAGTATTACATTCAGTGCCTTTTTACTGGTTCAGCCGGTATTTGCACAGGAGACGAATAATCGTATGTCGATGTTTGTCTCGGACAGTAATACAGGTTATATCGACAACGCCGTTATTAACACCCGTGCGCAGCTACGCTATGACAATGCAAGGAATTCTACGGTGGGCGACCGTGCTGAATTTTTCTATGCAGAGTGTGGTTGCTACAGAGTTTTGGGCTTGAACCCTGAGGCACCCGGCCCTTCAGGGAAGGTCAGCGGTACGCCGAATGGTAATTCAAAACTCATAGAGACGTCGTTGGATTATCAAGACCTCCGCTTCGACTATGAACATGCTTTTAGCCGTCAATTTTCCTTGTTCGCAGAACTGCCGATGCGTTTTATTGATGGCGAGGTGATTGGTAGCACCGAGGGCATAGCGGATATAAGGTTGGGACTTAAATGGGGGCTGCTGGACAGTCGTACTCAACACCTGACCTTCCAGTTAAAAACCTACCTGCCAACCGGGGATGCCGAAGAAGCATTGGGTACCGATCACTACAGTATCGAACCCGGGCTGCTGTATTTTGGTCGGTTAGATGAGCACTGGACGCTTGCAGCAGAGCTGCGTTACTGGATACCTATTGATGGTGCCAGTGGCTTGGGAACACCCTTTCCCGATGAAGATTATGCCGGAGAGGTTCTGCGCTCAGGGCTAGGCATTGGTTATGATTTTGTGGTTTCGGAGATGACCCGAGTTACGCCCGTTGTAGAGCTAGTGAACTGGATCGTTATGGGAGGCCAGTCAATAGAATCTGCTGATGGTTCAGCGGCCAGTGCTGTGTTTCGCGAGAGTGACGGCGACACCATTACGAACATAAAAGTTGGGGTCAGGGTGGCGATGGGCAATGAACACTCTGTATATGTGGGTTATGGCAGCTCCTTGACCGATGATGAATGGTATGAAGATATAATACGTATGGAGTACCGCCGCAGTTATTAATCAATGAGACCCCGCAGGATTCACCCTGAACGGGTTTTAACGATGCAGGCTCAGCAGGTACATCGCCAGGTCGCCATAACCCTTGGCGGCCGGTACCCTGCCGACATAGTCACAGGCAAAGCGAACCCTGCTTGCCGGGCTTTCTGTATTATCTGTAACACCCGCGCAGGACCTGGGAGAGGCAGTGGATGAAACGTCGAGCGAAGTGCCATCTAAGGGGGGGGTTAAAGATACGCTTGCGCTATCGGCGGCGGGCGCGCCCTCTTGCTCGAGTGCCAAGATCGCGGCGAACGCTTCGGTTACATACACCGAACCTTCAGGTGTAACCGGCTCTATTCGCGCGGTGCGACTGACATGCGCACCAAAGTAGTTATCGACCTTTAAAATAGGGTCTTGGGTGCGGTAGATGGGGCCGTAATGGCAGCCCAGACGAAGTGCCAGCGCCTGTGGCAATCCATAATCCTCACAACGCAGCTCTGCCATGGCCTGCTGCATCATCAGGGCGCAGAGCGCCGCCTCTCGAACATCCTCAAAAACGACAAAAACACCATCCCCCCAGGTATTTCGAAAACTGATTTTGTTACCGAAGCCATCCAGTACTTTGGCCAAACGTCCCAGCACCTGTTCTATAAAGTCAGGCAACTGTTGGTCACCGAGACCACTGAAGCCTTTCACATCCCCAAACAGCATCGCTCGCTGCTGCCGAAGCAGCTGCGGCTTGACGCCTGCCGGTGAAAGCGACGCAAGGGTTGAGCGGGGTAGTGAGATCAACTTTTGTGGCAGATTCAACTTTCCCCAGCAGTGGATATCATAGGCGGTCCCAACCGGAGCCTGAGCGGCCTGACCGTCCCAGACGGCCAGTTGGCTGACCGACGCGTCAAGATAGTGGGCGCGCAGTACCGCCAGCCCCATCGACAGTTCACTGCAGTAGGTAAAAAGCTGGTCATCGCCCAGGTAGCCGTCATCTGTGGCATAACGCAGGCTTTGCGCCGATCTCAGGCAGTGATGGAAGCGTGCAACCCAGTGTTCCCCGCTGGGGCGAACAGACTTCTCGATAAATTCTTCGAGGCAGAAGGGCAGAGTGACGTGCAGTTCGCCCCCAGAATCCAGCAGCGCTTCGGCAATCATTATGTCGCCGCCAGCGGCGAGTGAGCCATAACCTATGCTGCTGTCGAGTTTACTGAGCTGTTGCTTTATAGCGCTGGCAATTGCAGTTTCCTGATCGGCGTTAAAGCGACCATCGCTACCCTTAGGGCTAATTATATGCCCGCAGTAGTGAATCACTCGGGGTGATAATAAAACCTCGAGCAGACGGTCATCTTGCTGAGTAACCTGACAAATCAGCCGCAGTTGACGGCGAGTAGTCGCCAGTGCGGCCCAGTCACCCGCTGAGACTTTAAACGCTTGCTTTAAACTGGCTTGAGCCGCTTCGCTCTGACCGAGGATTAACAGTGCTTCTGCACGGGTCGCCAAGCGATAGTAGGTTTCCTCGGCGGCGGCAGAATTTTCAGTCTTGTATTTCTCAGCCGCCAACTGATCCAGCTGTCGAATGATGGTTTGCGCCAGCTGTTCGGCCTCTTCAATATTGCCAGCAAGTCGGTGCAAGCTGGCCGCATTAATACCCGGATAATAACCGCTGGTTTGCTGGAATATGGCTTGGTACTGGTGAGCGGCGACAAGGGCTTTGTGCTGGCGTCCCTCACCATGGCTATTGAGTGCGGCGTCTTTGGCGAGACGAGCGCCCAGAGCGGCTATATCCTCGCTGCTGTGTTGCTGCAGCTGGTATTGATCATAACGCCGGCAGGCGAGGTTGCTGGCGCCTGCGCGAGCCAGCACCAGTACCGATCGATATTGAAGCGGGACATCGTCAGGGAACGCCTTTAATCCCTGCATGGCAGTGTCATAGGCGAGCAAAAATTCACCGCGCTTCTCCAACGCCCGAGTATGCGCCAGCCATTGCAGAGCCGTGTTTGGCGCGATCTGGTCTGGATGTTTCTCCACAGCAGCTTCCTTAAGTTCTCAAACCTTGAGGTCTTTGATAGAAATACTAACGCGGCCTTTGATTCTGGGTCGGCAAAAAAAAACTAGGCACTTCACTGTAACCTTAGTTGAAATACCCCTCGGCTGGGTTAACTGGGTCGGTCTAAAAGCGAAAAGTAACATGGGGATTTTATAAGTCACTATCGTGAGTAGCCGCGGCGTCTAGAATGGCTGGGAAGTTAGATATACCGTAAGCATCTCTTCAACCTGCCCGCGACTCGCTTCGTAGTTCATGGGTTGGTGGTTCATGACTGGAGGTTGAGGAAAGCGAGCAGGCCGCAGGACGAATTAATCGTCACGGTCAGGTTAGCTTCAGCGACGTGGAATTGATTCGGTGGTGTGGGATGACTCAAGAAACTTTGCTTTGCGCGATATCTTCGAGTATTAGACCCGCTACCTTCTCAACTTTACCTGTAAACCGTGTGACACTTGGAGCAGGTCTCCCTGCTACTTTTTTATTAGTCTAAATGATGTGTAAACTGCGTATAAATTTTTCAGTGGCGCGTCGAAATAACCATGGTTAGCGGAAGCTGTATGAGCGCTATTCGAACAATCAACTTAAACTTTTCGCTACTCATTAATCATCTGGTTTATTAGTTCGGTAGTGTCTGGGGCTCTGCCCAACCAGCTCACTGAAGCGTCTAGAAAAGTACTCAGGGTCTGTGTAGACTATCTCTTCACCAATTTGGCTGATGGACTTTTGGCTGTTGATCAGCAGGTTACACGCTTCACTCTTACGCAGAGAGTCGTGCACGGCAGTCGGGCAGCTGCTCTATCTAGAGCTTTAGCCGTTAAAGATCTATACCACAGGTCTATCTATGAGCAGCTTAACAACACGATCATTTAAAATTAGCATTCTAATACTGCTCCTCATTACTCGCGGCACATTCGCAAGTGCAGCTTCCCAGGGTTACGAAGCCACACAACAAATACGCTACTTTCAAACAGGTCTACGCCATGCGTTTGTGATTACTTTGTTGAAGCTAGTGCTAGACGAAACTAAAAACGACTTCGGCCCCTATCAACTACAGGCGGTCACCGGTATGAATGAGCTGCGGGGCAAGGCCTCGCTGATTGCGGGCGTTGGGGTTGATGTGATGATCAGCCCTGTTACTGCTTGCATGCTTGAAC
>Ga0209292_1000851_pt1 | contig 38990 bp, 44 predicted proteins | sample GOMGulsemesocosm_2_FD_184634 | JGI IMG/M metagenome (GOLD analysis project Ga0209292, IMG submission 184634) | Methane-oxidizing microbial communities from mesocosms in the Gulf of Mexico - GOM9C Gulf of Mexico (SPAdes) (version 2) | ecosystem: Environmental > Aquatic > Marine > Cold seeps...
TTCAACATGTCTTCAATTGCGCGTCTCTCACGCAAATCCAGCTCTGTGTGGGCCATCTTCCATTCTCCTTGCTTTCCAGCAAGATAGGGGATTTGTCGCAACGGAGTTTAGAATGTGCCCCGGAGGGAGTTCAAAAATCCGGTAAGGTTTATTATGTAAGGTAAATAGTTGTTGTTTTCCGGTAAACAGGTGTCCAATCATCCGCCGTCGGCTTCTAAGCCCGCATTTTGAATGGACGCGATTGCACAGGCCTCGTCGTTGTCTGAACTGTCTCCTGTAATTCCAAGCGCGCCCAGAATGGCTCCTTCGTTCTTGATAAGGACGCCACCCGCTACAGGGACCAAGGATCCTGCTGACAGAGCATTCATTGCCTGAACAAAAAACGGTTCGATCTTTGCGCGTTCGTACAAGGCGCGGGACCCCAAACCCATCGCAATTGCTCCTCGAGCTTTGCCTTGTGCAATTTCGGGCCTGAGGTTGCTGGTGCCATCCTCACGGGCAAGGGCGATCAAAAATCCACCGCTGTCCAGTACAGCAATTGTGAGTGGTTTTAGATCATTGGCTCTACGCCACTCTAGACAGTTGGCAATTAGGCTCTGGGCGAGTTCTAGCGTAAACTTCATGGTCGATATTCCTTTTGTGATGCGTTCTTAGTGGGGTAGGCGAAAAGGGCTTCCGGCTGTGCGCAGCCATATTCAAATTTCGCGAAAACTTCGCGGGTGTCCTGACGGTCCCCGCCCCTGCATGACCTACCGCCACGACCTTGTCTGGTGCCTTTACCTGAGGGTCCTCGTGCATTTGCAAAATACCGTTGACCGGCCCGGCTGGCAGATTTTGCTCCTGTTCCAGGTTGGAAGAAAACCGCGCCTGCGCATCCAATTCAAGGGCATCAATCACGTCCAGAAAGCGAGGCCAATTTCTCTGGCTTGCAGAACCCACATTGATCCAGCCGTCGCTGGTTCGAAACGACTGAAAGGACGCGTTGTCCGGATGCTCAGAGCCAATTGAATCGGGTTTTTCCCCGGCTGCAAAAGCAATGGCTGACTGCGAATAGGTTTGCACAACTGCTGCATCAAACAAGGATGTATCCACCTTTTGCCGGGCACACGCCTGAAGCTTGCGTAGAACATCAAGCGCGTCAGGGTCTTTGAGATTCAAAGCGATACCGCATTTGTCGCTGTCCATAGTCATGTAGGCTGTGGATTCACCATTGAGCTCGAAAGGGAGAAAACGACGGCTGTCATCCCCGTCGGGCTCGGTCATTTCCCTGCCCACTTTGGCTTTTCTTTGGCAAGAAATGCCTCCATGCCGATACGGAAATCTTCGCTCATGTAGCACATGGTGATCAGGTCGTGGTCATCAACGGAATTGGCCGCACGGGTGCGTCGCATCGCCTCTTTTGTGGCACGCAGGGTCAAAGGTGCCATCGATCCCACCAGTTCTGCCAATTGGGTTGCACGGGCCATCAAGGTTTCTTCATCTGGTAAAATCTCGCTGACCAAGCCAACGTTCAGCGCCTCTTCTGCCTCGATCAAGCGCGCCGTAAAGAGCAATTCTCTGACGCGTCCTGCCCCGATTAACTCGGACAATCGCGCAAGGTTCGCGGCGGTAAGGCAGTTCCCCAATGTGCGCGCGATAGGAAAGCCAAATTTCAGATGTGCAGAGGAGATGCGAATGTCACAAGCCACCGCGATGGCGCTCCCCCCACCAGTGCAAGCCCCATGTATCGCCGCAATAGTCGGCACAGGGCAGCGTTCAACCGCCTCCAAAACGACATCAAAGCTGGCCTCATAGTCCAACGCATCCTGTTCGGTTTCAAAGCTGCGGAATTGGGTCATATCTGTGCCTGCCGCAAATGCTTTGCCCCCAGCCCCTGAAATGACCACGGCGCGAACAGAGCCATCTGTTGGTACCTTGCGACAGAGCGTGGCAAGGCGTTCGTACATGCCAAAGGTCAGTGCATTTCGTGCCTGTGGTCGGTTGAATGTGATCCACAACGTGCCGTCGCAAAACTCATCTAAAATTTCGGTCATCTGTAGAAATACTCCACCAGAAACATCGGAACGGAAGGTACATATGTGCACAACATCAGGACCGCTAACAGAACTCCGACAAACCAGATATTTACCTTGGACACCTCCCAGATATTCGCCCGTGCTACCGAACACGCAGTGATAAGCACAGATGCTACGGGCGGTGTTTGTTGCCCGATGGCAAGATTCAGGGTTACCACCAGACCAAAGTGTACCGGATCGATGCCTGCGGCTGTGATCAGGGGAATGACAATCGGGATCACCAAAATAATCGCGGCGGCTGAGTGTAAAAAGAACCCGATGATCAGGAAAAAGAAATTCAGGATCAGCAAGATTGCCCATTGCTGGGTGGTGACCGACAGGATGCTTTCCGCCAGTTGCTGTGGGATCTGCGCGCGGGTCAAGAACCCGCCCATAAGCACAGAGGCCGCCACCAACAGCATTACAACCGCCGTCTGGATACCGCCATCTAGCATCGCGCGCCGCAGATGCCCCAGATCAAGGTTTCGATAAAATGCAGTCACTACAAGCGAGGCCAGAACCGCCAGCCCTGCTGCCTCAGTTGCGGTGACGAAGCCGCCAAAGATACCGCCCAAGATGATGATTGGCAAAGTAAAGGCAGGCAGAGCGTCCATGAACGTCTCGCGCACGCGAGACAGTGCAAACGCATCTTCGGTCGGAAAATTATAGCGCTTGGCGAAAAGGTAAGCGACCGTCATCAGCCCTGCTGCCCCCAAAAAACCCGGCACGATGCCCGCAACGAATAATTGTTCGACAGAGGTGTTGGCTGATGCCGCATAAAGGATCATCGGAATTGACGGTGGAATGATAATTGCAAGTGAGGCCGAAGACGACGTTACTGAGGCGGAAAATTCTTTACTGTACCCTCGTTTTTTCATCTGCGGGATTAAGATGGACCCCATTGCAGCCACATCCGCCACTGCAGAGCCTGAGATTTCGGCAAAGAATAGCGATACACCGATGTTCACCATTGCCAGCCCGCCCCGGATAAATCCGATGATAGCAGAGACGAAATTGATCAACCGATCCGTGATCCCGCCTGCGTTCATGATCGCGCCTGCAAGGACGAACATCGGGATCGCGATCAGCGAAAACTTGGTAGAGCCGTCGTACATATCCAATGCGATGGTCACCAGACTGCCGGTGCCTTCTGTCATCAACAAGCCGATTACGCCACACATCGCCAAGGCAACAGCGATGGGGATATTGACGCAGATCATCAAGAGCAGTGCAGTAAAAATTGCGGCGATCAACATCAGGCGCGACCTTTATGTTTTTCAAGTTCGGTTTCGACTTCTTCCTCGATTTCTGCATGCTCCAGGGATATGCCCGCTGCCGTCAACTTGAGGTAACCTGGCAAGCTCAGCACCTGACAGATCATAAACAGGATCGCCCCAATCGGGATAACGGATTGCGTAAGTTGAACGGGCACCCATGTCAGGGAAATCAATGTGTCACCGGCCAATACCTCAAGCACTTGTAAGCCCGCGCGTGCCATGAGGAAAAAGAACAAAAGGACAATCACCTCGCCTGCCAACAAGGCCGCAATGCGCAACTTTTGCGGCATGGCCAAAAGCACCGTGTCAAAGCCGATGTGACGGCGATGCAACGCGGCCAGGGCGGACCCGTAGTAGGTAATCCAGGCCAGCATGATCGCGGCAACTTCGTCGTACCAAGAGAAACTTTGCCCCATCAGTCGCGCGATCACGGCAAGGGTCACAATCAGCGTCAACAAGATCATCAGGCTGATTGTGATCCATTCAAGAACCTTGCTAATAATCCGATTGATGCGCGACAGCGTGGGAATGTCAGCGTTTTCCATATTGGGACAGGCCTGTTGGATGTGCAGAAGCATTTTGGCTCGCGGATGTCCCGCTCAATGCTCCGCTCTTTGTTTTAGTTAGAGTGTAGAACGGCGGAGCAGATACCCCGCCGCCCAAGACGTTCAGATCAGCCGGAGTTGCCAAGGCCCAGCACTTTATCGATCATGGCCTGACCGCCTTCGACCTCTTCTGCGAATTGCCTGTAGATCGGAGCGGAGGCCTCAATGAAGGCGGCCTTGTCGGCGGAATTCACTTCAACACCCGCGTCCTCGATCAACTTAAGCAGGCTTGCTTCCAGTTCGGCAGCTTTCTCATAAGTAAAATCCTGCGTCTTGCTGGCACAATCTGTCAGACCTGTCTGAACCGCAGCGTCTAGCGCATCGAACTTCTTTTTCGACATCAGAATATAGGCGGGAGTATAAACGTGGCCTGTGACTGACAAATACTTTTGCACTTCCTGAAACTTGGCGGAAGCGATCTGCGCATAGGGGTTTTCCTGCCCGTCCATCACACCGGTCTGCAAGGCCGTGAACACATCCGAGAACGCCATCGGCGTCGGGTTTGCACCATATTCGCGGAACATCTTCAGACGCCAGACACCATTGGGTGTGCGCAGCTTGATCCCGGCCAGATCGGAGGGCACATTGATTGGCCGCACGTTGTTGGTAATGTTGCGGAAACCGTTCTCAGCCAGACCGACGATGTGAAAACCATTGGCATTGGCAGCACCTTGAAACGTGTCCATCATTTCGCCCTGAACACGGCGCATGTGGTCGCGGTCTGAAATAATATAGGGCATTTCAAAGATGCCAAAAGCATCGTCAACCGAGGACATCACCGAAGACGGTAGAGAAAAATCAACCTGCCCCAACTTGAGCTTTTGCAGCAGTTCTTTGTCTTTGCCCAATTGTGAGGAACCGAATGTCTGCACCTCGACTGCGTCGCTCATTGTGTCGTTGACACATGCAGCAAAGTTGTCGACGGACGCTTCAAACAGCGAACCCGGCTGGCCAACATGGCCGAATTTCATCGTTATCTCCGCGGCAGATGCGCTGGACGCCATGCCGAGCACAGCGGTTGTCGCCAGTGCTTTTACGAATGTCTTCATGAAAATCTCCTCCCAGAGTTTATGGTTTTGTCTGTGTGGTTAGCATCAAGCCAAAAGGGCCATCGCCGCCTGCACTCCACCTTCCTCATGAGGCACGTTGGCTTTTTTCAGACCCATTTCGACGCCGGCCAAGGTGGCAACCAGCATTAGGTCGTTGAAATCGCCCAGATGTCCGATGCGGAACACTTTGTCCGCAACTTTGGACAAACCATTGCCGAGCGAAATGTCGTAATGTTCTAACGTTGACGCGCGGAAACCGTCCGCACTGTGCCCCGCGGGCATCACCACGGCAGTCAATACGCCGCTTTCCTGACCTTGTGTCGCGCAGAGCGTTTCAAGCCCCCATGCTTTCACTGCAGCCCGCGCCGCCTTGCCGTGTCGCGCGTGGCGGGCAAAGACATTATCCAGCCCTTCTTCGTGCAACATATCAATCGCCTCGTTCAGGCCATAAAGCAGGTTAGTGGCTGGGGTGTACGGAAAGTACCCGTTCTTGTTCGGGCCAACCATCTCTGCCCAATCCCAATAGGATCGCTGCAATGTGGCTGTCTGATTGGCCGCCATTGCCTTGGCGCTTGCCGCATTGAAGGAAAGACCGGGTGGTAGCATGAGACCCTTTTGAGATCCCGACACCGTAACATCCACACCCCAGGCGTCATGCTGGTAATCAAGCGATGCCAGGCCCGAAATGGTATCCACCATGAACAAAGCCGGATGCCCTGCGTTGTCTATAGCTTTACGAACAGCTGCGATTGGGGACACTGACCCTGTTGAGGTTTCATTGTGAACGACGCAAACCGCCTTGATCTCATGCGCTTTATCTTCAGCCAAATAAGCTTCGATCTGATCTGGGTCCGCGCCGCCGCGCCAATCACCTTCAATAAACTCAGCCTTGATCCCCAACTTTTCGGCCAGCTTTTTCCAGAGAGTTGCAAAATGCCCGGTTTCAAACATTAGAACGCGATCACCAGGGGACAACGTATTCACCAAAGCCGCTTCCCAAGAGCCTGTGCCAGATGCCGGATAAATGAACACGTTCTGTTCGGTCTTGAAAATCGACTTCATTCCATCAAGGGCGCGCAGTCCAACCTTGCCAAAATCTGGTCCCCGGTGGTCGATTGTCTGCTGACCAATTGCACTAAGGATGCGGTCTGGAACGGCACTTGGCCCCGGTATCTGAAGAAAGTGACGGCCGGCTTTTCTCATGTCTTTGGGTCTTTCATTTTGAAAACTGCTGTACCGTGCACGGGTACATTTATCGCGGTGGTTCTTTTCGGTTGATACAACTTAATTTTGAATTCATAATTAAGTCAACCAAAATTGTCCGCCTTTTTCCAACCGGCAGAGGATCAAAATGTCTCAGCTTTCCGACACCCTAAAACGCCGCGTTGAAGGTGAACTGCTGTTCGACCCTTACTCGCGCGGGCGCTATGCAACAGATGCGTCGTTGTATCAGATGCTGCCTTTGGGCATTCTAATGCCAAAATCCGAAGACGATATCAGTGCTGCTATCGACATCGCGGGTGAACAATCCATTCCCATCCTGGCACGTGGCGGCGGAACTTCGCAATGCGGGCAAACCGTCAACGAAGCCCTGATTCTGGATAACACCCTACATTTCAATGACATACTTGAGCTAGACGTCGAAAACCAACGATGTGTGGTGCGCCCGGGCATCGTTTTGGACGAATTGAACCGTGCTCTCAAACCGCACGGGCTTTGGTTCCCGGTTGACGTCTCGACCGCGTCGCGCGCAACAATCGGCGGCATGGCGGGTAACAATTCCTGCGGAGGAAAGTCACTTCGCTATGGCATGATGCGCGACAATGTTCTGTCCATCGACGCCTTCATGGCGGATGGCAGCAAGCACCATTTTGGCCCCGTGGGCACCGCCCCCTCCTTGGCCATGGCAGCTCTGAGGGACGATCTCTTGAAGCTCGGCGCGCGCGAAGCCTCTGAAATCGAAGCCCGGTTTCCAAAGGTGATGCGGCGCGTTGGCGGGTATAACATCGACGCGCTTGTGCCCAAAGACACCCCCCAGAATCTTGCCCACTTGCTTGTTGGCTCAGAAGGCACCCTCGCCTATTCCACCGCGATCGAACTAAAACTCTGGCCGCTGATCCCAGAAAAAGTGTTGGGTGTCTGCCATTTCGCCACCTTCCATCAAGCGATGGATGCCGCTCAACATCTTGTGACCTTAGATCCTCAGGGTGTTGAACTGGTCGATGCCACAATGATCGCTCTGGCGCGTGACATCCCGATGTTCCGCCAAACGATCGAAGAATTCGTGACAGGTGAGCCCGAGGCATTGTTGCTGGTCGAATTTGCCGAAGAAGACAGCAGCCGCCATCCCGTCAAGCTGAAACAACTTGAAGAAATGATGGGCGATCTAGGGTTTTCATGGACCGGATCCGGGCCGAAATGGGGGGGCGTGACCACTGTGAGTGACCCCAAGATGCAAGGCCGTATTGCCGATCTGCGCAGCTCGGGCCTCAACATCATGATGTCGATGAAAGAAGACCGAAAGCCGGTCTCCTTCGTCGAAGATTGCGCAGTCGAACTGCCCGATCTCGCTGACTACACCGCAGGCCTGACGGAGATATTTGAACGCAATGGCACCAAGGGCACATGGTATGCGCATGCCTCGGTCGGTTGCCTGCATGTGCGCCCTGTGCTGAACTTGAAACAGGACATAGACGTTGCGACCATGCGCGCAATCGCTGAGGAATGCTTTGACTTGGTGGCCAAATACAAGGGTTCCCATTCAGGAGAGCATGGCGATGGACTAGTCCGTTCAGAGTTCCATGAAAAGATGTTCGGGGCTCGCATGGTTGCAAATTTCGCTGAAGTCAAACAACGGTTCGACCCCGCCGGCCTGTTCAACCCAGGCAAGATTGTCGACCCTCCAAAGATGGATGACCGCAGCCTATTTCGCTATGGACCAGCCTATGCCGCACCCGAGTTTAAGACTGAAATGGATTGGTCCGATTGGACAGGCAGCGGAGGTGGTTTTCAAGGCGCCGTTGAGATGTGCAACAACAACGGCGCCTGTCGCAAGCTAAAGGGTGGCCTGATGTGCCCGTCCTTTCGCGCAACTCGCAAAGAACAAGACCTGACTCGAGGCCGTGCCAATACGCTGCGGCTTGCCATCACCGGGCAATTAGGGCCAGACGCGTTGGCCTCTGATGAGATGGCTGAAACGATGAAGCTTTGCGTTTCGTGTAAGGGCTGCAAGCGTGAATGCCCGACAGGTGTTGATATGGCGCGAATGAAAATCGAAGCCCAAGCGGCGCGCACCAAAAAACACGGGCTTAGCCCTCATGACAAACTGGTCGCATACTTGCCGCGATACGCTCCATTATTCTCACGTTTTTGGTTTCTCGTAAATCTGCGCAACACAGTTCCGGGGCTTGCCAAACTAACCGAAAAGCTAACCCGGTTCACCGCTTCCCGCGACCTGCCTCAGTGGGCCAGACGCCCCTTCAAGAACGCCGAGGTGATCCCGGGAGAGGGTGCAAAAGCCGTCATTTTTGCCGATTGTTTTAATCGGTTCTTTGAGCCGGAAAATCTGCGTGCCACTGTCAATGTGTTAAATGCGGCCAACGTGCCCTTTGACGTGGCAGCGGCACCCAAAGGAGCGCGTCCGCTGTGCTGTGGGCGGACATTTCTTTCAGTGGGATTGGTAGAACAAGCCAGGGAAGAAGCGCAGCGTTTGATTGATGCGCTCCTGCCGTATGCAGAGAAAGGAATCCCAATCATTGGATTAGAACCCAGTTGCCTGCTGACCCTGCGCGATGAGATCCCGGCCCTGTTTCCAGGCAAAGATGCGGACCTGCTCGCCCAGCACGCGCGTATGTTGGAAGAATATATTGCCGACCAGGCCGACAATGAAACGTTTTTTCTGCCGCTCAAATCTCCGGCACCCAAGGTTTTGGTGCACGGCCATTGCCATCAAAAAGCAATGGGTGTGATGTCGAGCGTGGAACAGACGCTATCGCTGTTGCCGGACACAGAAATTGAAATGGTCGACACCAGCTGCTGTGGAATGGCGGGCGCCTTTGGCTACGGAATTGAAACTCACGAGGTTTCGCGCAAAATGGCCGAGGCCGATTTGGCCCCTGCCGTTCGGAATGCGGAAGCAACAACATTGATCGTCGCAGATGGCACTTCATGCAGGCATCAGGTTGCTGACACCACGGAGCGCAAACCTATACATGTTGCGCGATTGCTTGAAAAAGCGCTACTAAAATGAAACTTGAGGCCTCATGAAGTGAGAGAAGATTATGAATGAGATCACTCGCACGTCCCTGCATTTGGAACTGGTGGGCAGACTTCGGCCGTTGATCATCAGCGGAGAACTTGTGCCCGGCACCAAGGTGCCTGAAAAGGAACTCTGCGAACGGTTTGGTGTGTCGCGCACCCCAATGCGCGAGGCGCTCAAAGTTCTCGCATCAGATGGGTTCGTTCGACTAAAGCCGAACAGGGGCGCATGGATTACGCAGGTCACAGTGGATGAAGTCGAAGAAGTCTTCCCTGTCTTGGGAGCACTCGAAGCCCTTGTCGGTGAGTTGGCGTGCATTAATATCACCGATGAAGAAATTGAGACGGTTCGCACCCTGCATGCCAAAATGGTTCGGAGCTACAAAAACCGTGAACTGGACGCCTACTTTACCACCAATCAAGAAATTCATAGCGCTATTCAGACAGCCGCCCGGAATGACACTCTATTCGCCGTCTGCGAGGCTCTGTCTCTGCGCATGCAAAGGGCGCGATATCTGGCAAACATGTCAGAGCAACGGTGGCATGCAGCGGTACAAGAGCACGAACAAATTATAGCGAACTTAGCCGCGAGAGATGGCAAGGCGTTGGGAAAAACATTGCGTAGTCACATCGAAGCCAAACGGATTTCGGTTTTGAAATGGTTGCACGTACAAGAGAACACGCCGCAATAGGCCCGGGCTATCGATAAAACAGGCTGTGGGAAGAGATCTTCGAGCCAGAAAGAGGCACAAGTCTCGCTGGTGGGATCTGTTGCGACTGAGTGTTAAATGGCACTTTAAAGTCAGTATTCAACATTTTAGCCATCTGCACTCGCTTGTGAGTAGGATGTGTTCCCAACAGAGGGCTGAGATATGGCATCAACCTCTTGGGACATTCCTACGGAAATACCCTGCCCGTCAGTGGATGCCGCGAGAAGGTTTTGACATAGCGCGTTGCACTGTTGCCCGCCTGAAAAAGGGTATCGGGTTGGAAGGTGTCATTCGTGGCAAGAAATCCAGAACAACGATTCCTGACATGGCGCTGCCCTGTCGGTAGGACAGGGTGAACCGCCAGTTCCATACCCCTGCGCCAAAAAACATGTGGGTCAGTGACTTCAGGTATGTCGCCACGTGGCAGAAATCCGCTTTTGTGGCATTCATTCATTGACGTCTGCGCGCGACGGATCGTCGAATGGCGCGTTAGTCGCATAGCAAACCGGGGTTTTGTCTTAGATGTTTTGGAACAAGCCTCACCAACACAGGCCAGCGCAAAATCAACTGGCGCATGACTCGGATCGCGAGGCACCGCGTGACAAATGCCAATACGCGAGATAGCTTGAAGTACGGGTTTGCCTCGCAATACTATCCGGAAGTGCATGCGCGAAGTCACGGCGAGAATACTGGGTCAGTTCTCGATGACATTCAACAGTGATGCATCATCCAGTCGCAAAAGCGGCGGCCAAACACTTCATGTCTTCAACCGCCACTTCGCTTTTACGCAATAGAAAAGAATTACGTAACGCGAACGGTGAGCGTGCCAAGACCCTCGATCTCGGCTTCCATAACGTCACCTTTTACAATGGAATTCACCCCAGATGGAGTGCCTGCCATGATGACATCGCCAGCCTGCAATTCAAAGTACTCCGAAAGATAGGAGATCATCTCAGGCACCTTCCAGATCATCTGATTGAGATCGCCTTCTTGGCGTGGCTCACCGTTGACGCTTACGGAGATACGTCCTTTATCTGGGTGTCCGATCTCGGATGCCGGATGTACCGGGCCGACCGGACCAGAGTTTTCAAAAGCTTTGCCAATCTCCCAAGGGCGGCCCATTTTCTTCATCTCGCCTTGTAAATCGCGGCGGGTCATGTCGAGCGAAACGCCATAGCCCCAGACATGCTCCAATGCCTGGTTCAGCGCGATATTAGTCCCTCCGGATTTCAGGCAAACAAGCAATTCTACTTCGTGGTGCACGTCGGACGAGTGCGGTGGATAGGGGAATTCACCCGAGGCATCGAGGTTGTTGGGGTTCTTTTGGAAGAAAAATGGTGGCTCACGATCGGGGTCGTGGCCCATTTCGACGGCATGGGCTGCAAAATTGCGGCCGATGCAATACACGCGACGCACTGGAAATGTGTCACCCGAGCTGGTCGGAATGGTATGCACCTGCGGCGTTGGAATTACATGATTAGACATTGATCGACTCCCGAAAAATTTGACGGCCTATTTGCGCCACACCGGACAGCTTGGGCTACCATGAAAGGCAGTGCGTGTCTTGTGTCTGAATGCGGCCGGTTGGGGAAATAATTCAGGCGTTTGCGCGTTTTAGCAAGAGGGCGATGCGGATATCGCATCAACCATTTTCGGAATTGGTTGGGCGGCGTCAGCCGGCAGGGGCAGCTTCTCGCTCAATCCAAGCCATTCCGGGGTTTCAGGCTTTGCACGGATCTTTGTTAAAGCGTGAATGGACCGTATTGAGATGGTTCGTCATCACAGTTGCAGCGCGTTCGCCGTCCCCATTAATGATGCCGTCAACGATCGCGCTGTGTTCGTAAAAACTGGCGTAATCGCTGGGGGGGCGGTCCGTGGTACGCGGTTGTGCCCAAACAACGGATCGACGCAGCGAGTTCAGAGTTTCAAAGAAGTAGAGAAAGAGCTGGTTTCGTGTTGCCCGCGCGATCGCATAATGCAGGTTGTTGTCCCATGCTTCATAGTTTCGCCAATCCAAAGATTCACAGCACCTGTCGTGGCACAGCCTCATTTGTTCGTAGTCTGATTTTGTGGCGTTGAGGGCCGCGAGGCGGCACAGTTCTGGTTCAATCGAGAGGCGCACCGCCATCACATGCTCGGGTTTGATCTGATCCCGCAGGTACGTCACGTCCTGCAGGTTGAGCACAGGACGTACCCCAACAAATGTGCCGCGCCCGACATGGCGCCAGATCCGGCCCTGGGCCTCTAGTTCGGCCAAAGCGCGGCGCAGTTGATTGCGCGTTGTACCAAATTTTTTGCACAGCTCACGCTCGGGCGGAAATCTGTCGTTATATTGGTAGCCTGCGTTGTCTATCAGGTCCCGCAACTGCGCGACCAGACCATTGATTTCAGTCATTTCCCCGACCAATTTAGTGATTGGTTGCTTGATTAATAACCCAACGCGGCAAACACTTCTAATCAAATATCACGTGGTGGATCGCCGCAGGCACTTAGTCCGACGGGGTCGCTCAAATAAATCGAATTGGAGGGAACCAGGTGCGACTGGGGACAATTTCTGTAAATAATATCGCAGTTTGCGTGGCAATCTTGAAAGACGGCCAAAGGTTGGATATCGCAAAAGCAGCGCAGACGCTGAGCAATGAAGGTGGCAATTCTTTGCGCGACGCGACCATGCTGTCTGTGATCGAATCTGGGCCGATTGCACTTGATGCATTGGGTAAAATGATCGCCCAAGCCGAAGCTGGCGGTCACAGCGACGCGATGGCACCGGCAGATGCGCCATATCTTGCCCCCATCCCAACGATACGCAAAAACGTTCTGTGTGTGGGGCGGAACTATGCCGAACACATCGCCGAAGGTGACCGTGCCCAAAAGCAAAATGTGGGTGTAACGGAACACCCCGTTTTCTTCACCAAACCCCCAACCACAATTACCCCCCCTGAAGGGGATGTTCCGCTGTTCCCGACCGTCTCCACGTCGGTCGATTACGAAGTAGAACTGGCAGTCATCATCGGCAAACCAGGACGGAATATCGCAAAGAGCGACGCGTTTGATCACGTTTTTGGCTATAGCGTTATGAATGACATTTCGGCGCGTGACATCCAACGTCGCCACGGTGGCCAGAACTTCAAAGGCAAGGCATTGGATGGCTCTTGTCCATTCGGTCCGACCATTGTGACGGCGGATGAAATCGACGACCCGCACGCCTTGCCAATCAGCCTGACCGTCAACGGCGAAACACGCCAAGATGGCAATACCGCGGACATGATTTTCGATATCCCCACGCTCATCGCCTCACTTTCAGAAGGTATGACGCTTGAGCCCGGCGATATCATTGCAACCGGGACGCCTTCGGGCGTTGGCTATGCCATGGACCCACCCTGCTTTCTGAAAGATGGGGATGTGATGGTTTGTAACGTTGCCCAGGTGGGAACACTTCGGAACACGGCCCGGGAAGTTTAAAGGATTTCGCAGTCAGATGCGAAGTGGGCAATAGACAATTGCCCGAACTAGGGAGGAGAACTAATATGATCAATAGAAGAACATTTACAAAGTCGCTGCTGTCGGCCGTGCCTGTAGCAGGTGTTTTTGGAAGCAGTGCTTTTGCGCAAAGCCTGCGCGAAATCACATTCGTGCAGCCAAGCCCGTCTGCCATCAACTCATTTCCGGTCTTTGTTGCGATCGGCGAAGGGTATTTTGCAGAAGAAGGCCTTAACGTTACCGTTGAGGCAATCAATGGTTCGGGTGCGGTGCTTCAGGCGCTGTCAGCAGGTCAGGCCCAGTTCGGTCGCCCTGGCCCAGGTCCCCTGATTGCAGCCCGCTCGCGCGGTGTGGATGCTGTGCATATTTATAATGTCGCAGCCCGCAGCAACTTTGGCATCGCTGTCCAAGAAGGATCGGAGATCCAGAACGTCGAAGGTTTGCGTGGCAAAGTTATTGGCACAGGGACCGCTGATGGCGCAGAAGTGGGCTTTGCCCGCAATGTGATGACCAGCGTTGGCATGGTTGAAGGTCAGGATTTCGAATTCCTCACCGTTGGCGATGGCGGACCGGCAACGGCAGCCTTCTTGAATGGCGCCATTGACGCCTATTCGTCCTCAACAGCTGACACCGCAGTGTTGAACCAGCGCGGCATGGCTGTGCGGGACATCACGCCTGCGGAATTTGGTCGCTTCTTTGGCAATGGCATTGCAACACTCGCCGATACCATCGCCAATGACCGTGCACTGGTCGAAGGCTGGAGCCGCGCGTTTGCACGCGGACATGCGTTTGCACTAGACGATGGCAACCGCGCCGCTGTGTTGAAACATCTTGCTGATGGCAACCCACAAGAAGGCGAAGACAAAGAGTTCCAGTCGGCGCTGTTTGATGCGGTGCGCTCTAAAACCATTCCCACCGATATGAGTAACGGCTACGGGTGGTACCCAGCTCCGGTTTGGGAAGAATGGCAGGCTGCTCTTCTTGCTGGGGGCGAGATTCCCGCTGCACTCGATGATCTGGGCGCCGCCTGGACCAATGAGTTTGCCGCAATCGGCAATGAGGCTATTGGCGGATGAACACAGCAGTTTCGCTGGACAATGTCGGCTCACCCTTGGGTGAGCCGGTCTACCAGCTGTCAAATGTCAGCAAAACCTACGCCCGCAATAAAGTGGTCGCTTTGGACGACGTCAGCCTAAGCCTGCGCAAGGGCAGCTTTACGTCAGTGATCGGTTCCAGCGGTTGCGGAAAGTCAACATTACTTAAAATTATGGCCGGGTTGATCCCGCCCACACAAGGCCGGGTGACCTTGCAAGGCAAGCCGGTAACCGGAACTCGCCGCGATATCGGGATGATGTTTCAGCAGGCAACGCTTTTTCCCTGGAAAACGGCGGTCGAAAATATCGTTTTACCCATTGAAATTCGCGACGGTAAAGCAGCCGCAGCCAAAGCCATGGATAAGGCCAACGCGCTGTTGGACATCGTCGGCCTAAAAGGGTTTGAGGGGGTATACCCCAATGAACTTTCGGGCGGCATGGCCCAGCGGGCCTCGATTTGCCGCATGTTGATCACCGAACCGGCCGTTCTTTTGTTGGACGAACCTTTCAGTGCGCTTGATGAGCTGTCACGCGACATGATGAATATGGAGCTGCAAAGGATTTGCCGCGAGCAGGACGCCACAGCGTTTCTGGTGACCCATTCCATTCAAGAGGCGGTGATCTTGTCAGACGAGATCGTGGTGATGAAACCACGCCCAGGTCGCATTGCCGAGATTGTCAAAGTTGATCTGCCCCGACCAAGGACGTTGGAAATGATGACCTCGCCAAAATTTGGTGAGATCGTTGATTATATCCGTGGGCTTCTGGATAAAGGAGAAGACATGTGAGCGACGTTCATAGCACCGGGCCCGCAGGGGTTGATGACGCAGACGATACGGTCTGGGTCCAGAAAATATCGTTTATCGACTCGGTTCCCCGATGGGTTGCGATGAGTTTTGTGTTTCTTGTATTTGTCGGAACTTGGCAATTGGTGACGGTCTTCGAACTGGTCTCGCCGATCATTCTGCCGACACCGTGGGAAACCCTCCTGGATATGATTTTTGTCGGTAAAAACCTTTTGACTGGCGGCTATATGCTGGTCTCGCTTTGGATCACGATCCAAGAGGTTATCCTTGGATTTGCGCTGGCCATAACTATCGGAATTTCCTTGGGTGTGCTGGTCGGGGAAACCGCGTTCGGCGAAAAAGCTGTGATGCCGTACCTGGTGGCCATCGATACGATGCCAAAAGTGGCCTTTGCGCCTCTGTTTGTCGCGTGGCTTGGCTTTGGGATCGAATCCAAAGTCGCTTTGGCGGCTTTCATTGCTACCTTTCCTATCGTCGTAGGCACAGCGGCAGGGTTGCATTCGGCGGATGAAAACGCCCGGATGCTGTTCAAAACGATGGGCGCGACACGGTTGCAAACGCTCTTCAAAATGAAATTCCCGACGGGTCTGCCCCAGATCTTTACCGGCCTCAAGATAGGTGCGGTTGGTGTGATGGCTGGTGCGATCACCGGGGAATTCCTTGGGGGGGGCAAAGGCTTTGGCGAATTGATCCGGATCGCCGCCTCGCAACTGAACACACCGCGTGTGTTTTCGCTGATCTTATATCTCAGCCTTGTTGGGCTGGCGCTCTATTTGCTGGTGATGCACGCGCAACGCAAAGTGGTCTTTTGGCATGAAGAGCGGGTCGGCGCCCATGAGTGAGGACATGACATCCGTAGGTGCGCTGCGTGATTTTGTGGCGCGTGCTCTGGTCGCACACAACGTACCGTCATCGGATGCGACAAAAGTCGCTGACCTAATGGTTGAGGCCGATGTCTACGGTTACGGTACACATGGTGTGTTTCGGTTGCGCCAATATCTGGCGCGGCTGAAGGGGGGCGGGTGCAATCCCACCCCCACCGTTTCAGTGCTGCAGGAAACTGTCGCAACCGCGTTGATTGACGGCGACAACGGGCTTGGCCATCTTGCGATGGCTGCAGCTCGGGATCTTGCGATAGAAAAGGCCCAGGTGGCCGGCATAGGTTGGGTCGGTGTGCGCGGCGGCAATCACGCAGGGCCGCTTGCGCTTTATGTGCGCCCACAAGCCGAGGCAGGTCTCTTAGGTATGGCCGCTGCCGTGGGAAGCGCCAATCACGTGCCGCCCTATGGAGGGTCAGATTTGTTGATCGGAACCAATCCGATTGCCTTTTCAGCGCCCGTTGTTGGGCCCGATCCCTTCGTCTTTGATATGGCCACGACAGTCGCTGCAATGGGCAAGATCAAAACGCTGATCCAGCAAGGCGAGCCGATGCCAGAGGGCTGGATGGTCGGCAAAGACGGCGAGCCTCTGACTGACCCCAACCGCAAATCCGAAGGTTTTCTCCTGCCGATTGGGGGGCCCAAAGGATTTGGTCTTTCTGTGGCGATTGGTCTTTTGGCGGGTGTTTTGAACGGTGCGGCCTTTGGGTCTGATGTCGTCGATTTCACCTCTGATACAACGTCGAAAACCAATACCGGACAATTCGTCATGGCCCTCAATCCCAAAGCCTTTGGGTTGGGCGACGACTTTGGGCAGGAAGCGGCTCGTATCTTCACTGAGATGCGTTCCTCGTCACCGCTGCCGGGTCATGATCCGGTGCGTCTGCCTGGAGACGGAAAGACCGCGTCCGCTGATGCGATCCGTGAAAATGGCATTTTTCTGAAGCCCGCTTTGCGGCGTGACCTTGATATGCTTGCTACGGAATACGGCCTTTCTCATCTTTAGAAGTTCAGCGGTGTAAGGCGGCGGTGGCCGCCTTTTCAATCCGTGGCACGAGGATTTTCCTGTGCACGGTCCTGACAAAATCCTGATTTTTGTCCATGACAACAACGCCGCATTGAACTTACTTTTCAAGGACAATAATTGCCGACATTACAACTCTGCGAATGACCTTCATATTGTGTGGGCTCATCGTCTTAAGAGACCTTTAGGTGTGCCAGACGTCGTTTTTTGTTAGTATCTGGGAAAGCCAAGAGACTTCGCTTCTTTCTCCCCACAAGTAAAATAGCTGCGGACCGTGGCTCACTGCGTTGCGCCCGCACCATCCACGTCGATTTTTCTTGTCCCCTCCCATCTCCATCCTCGCCGGAAGCAAAGTTTCACACGCGAAGCACTTGTTTAATTGGAGGAAAAAAGATGACACAGCTTTATGCCCTGCCCTACGATCTGTCGGCAATAGGCCTTTATTTCGAGACTAGTGAGGAATATGCAGTAAAGTCAGTTGCCTTACGTAACGATTACGGTGAATCTGTCGAAGAGTTCGAAATTCAGTTCATTGATGGTGATGAGATGGACTGCGGCCTAGATGACAACAAACTATGCGAAATTACCTCTTGTCCGCAGGTCAAGGTGATCGAGATGAAAATGAGCCAAGGGGCGAAACCCGGTAAGGGGGGCATTCTGCCCGGCGCAAAGGTGACTGATGAAATTGCGAATATTCGTGGAATAGAAGTCGGAAAGGATTCCATATCTCCTAACCGGCACCCGGAAGTTGGCGACATATCGCAGTTGATTGATTTCACAGAACACGTTCGGAAAATTTCGGGCAAGCCGGTCGGATTCAAGACAGTCATTGGAGGCTATGGCTGGCTAGAGCACTTGTGCGAAGAAATACATGCCCGCGGGATTGAAAGTGCGCCGAATTTCAACACCGTAGACAGTGGTGACGGCGGAACCGGAGCTGCACCAATGCCCCTCATGGACAGTGTAGGGCGGCGTTGTTGCAGAACTAACGCCTGAGGCGTGACTTCCCCTTGCCCCATAGAGTTCAGTCCACACGAATGATCTCGGCCGTGCCGAGGGCCGAGAAGCGGTTCATCAAGGCGATGCGGATGTGGATTTCGGCGGTTTGTCGGTCCGGGTCTCGCGCCATGATGCGCACGCCGATTGCTTCAGCACCTCGCTGGATGATGGCGTTGTCGCACCTGCGGGTATCATAGGCGCCATCCACTGCCCGGCAGGCGGCTTTGCCGCCGAGAGGGGCGGTCACGGTGCCGATCTGCGCATCTTCAGGTATTTGGTTCAACAGGTCAGGCAGAACGGGACTGTCACCGTCGCTGCTGGGAGTGAGTTCCAAGGCCCGGATGTCCGAAGTCGCTGTGTCCCCCCATGGCCAAATGTACTTTGCGCCACTGGCGGCACCCTTGGACGCCGTGCTTGCGGGCCTGTCATTCCCCGTTGCCCAGGAACTTGATGCCGGTGCTGTCCACCAGCAGGTTGAACGGCCCATCCGAACGGCGTTAGGGGATCTGGACAGCCAAAGTCTTCTGCCAGCGGCATAGGGTCGAATAGTCGGGCACTGGCCAGTCGAGGTTCGCCAGCCGCAGTAAGCTGGCCACCATGCCGGTCGTTTGCCGCAAGGGCAGTTTGAACAGAACCTTGATCGTCAGGCAGAACTGGATGGCGGCATCGGAGAAGACTGCAGGCCGACCTGGCCGATCCTCATGCTGCGCATGCCAGGTCATCTCCTTGTCCAGCCAGATCAGCAGAGAGCCCCGCTTCTTAAGCGCAGCGTTCGCCATTGCGCTCGAACCAATGGCGCCTTCAATGGCTCACTAACTGGACCAGTTCGTCATACGGTAGCGGGCGGGTAAGGGTTTCGTCATGCTGCCCTTTTAAGCCCATGGATTCACAATGTGAATCGCCCACGGCCTGAGTTGTGCAACAACGCCTCTCCTTGGTAAAGTTGACATAGGTCTTCCACGGTAGCCTCCAGGACAAGACAGCAATGTGACAAAAGTCAGGCCCTTCTCGGGTCACAAGGCGGCGATCGAAGAGTACCCTCGCCGCAGGACAAACCGGGCGGTCGACAGGTCCGGGGAAAGACACAATCGTCGATCGGAATGTGGGTCAAACCACGTCAGGCTGCCCGCGCCAAGATGGCACCTACACACTTGTTGTCCGAATGGTGGATCAAACCGGAAACGGGCCCTCGTCGCGCCAGAGCCATCTTCAGGGCCTCACAGTAGAGCTCTGCCCGCTTAACATCCTCCATCGCCCAGCCAACAATCTCCCGCGTGGCCATATCTTTGATGCCCGCCAAATAAAGCCAGCCCTCATCCGTGTCGATATAGGTAATATCCGCCAACCAAACTGTGTTGGGCGTCTGGCAGTGGAAGTTTTGCTCTAACAAGTTTGGTGATGGCTTCAATTTATGATTGCGGTCGGTCGTGACCGGCCTTCTACGCTTGCGCAGAATCGGGGATACCTTGTTTTCTCTCATTATTTTGGCCACGCGCCGCTCAAAAATAACCACACTATCGGCCCGGAGGTCTTGGTCGATGCGCTTGGATCCGTAGCATTTTTTGCTAGCCCAGAAGAAGGTTTTGATCTTTGGGAGAAACTCCATATCCCGGGCTTCACGACCAACTTTCCGCTGATCAGGGGTGTCCTGACTGGCCAGAAAGCCATAGAACCAACCCCAGGATATCTTGAGGTGCCGACACAATATGGAACCGCATATTGCTCTTTAAGGGCAGTGACGAAGCTGTGCTTGTTCGTCATGGTTTCACCGCCCCGGTTGCGAAAAAAACGGATGCCTTGTGCAAAATCTCCACTTCCTCAGCAAGACGCTTGTTCTCTTTGCGAAGGCGGACCAGTTCAGCGGCATCCGCCTTCTGACGGCGCTTGGCTTCTGATGAACCAAACGCCTCAATCTCAAGCCTCCACGTCTTCAGTTGTGTACCGGTGATCCCAAGCTCGCTCGTAACGCTACCCTGCGTCGCTCCTGGCTCCTAGAGCCGTTCAACTGCCGCAGCCTTATTATCGTCCGTATATTTCCGTCGCTGTTGACCCATTTGGTGCCCCTTTCATGGACAGGAGTAAAGTACCCCAGTGTCCGGGACAGGGGCGAGGTTCAACGACACGGCGGGGGGGACCAGGACGCGGCCTGATACTCGAAGTCGCCGTAAATGCGCTTAACGCCTTTTGGTGGACGTCCGACTGGACGCTTTAGAAGATTGGATAGCGCGGCGCGATTGTCGCTCGCCGCCATTGACACCACGACCGGCAGCATACCTCAACACGTCAATATGGTCGACTTGTGCGAGACTGGGTGACAGCGATTGGTCTGGAACCCAGCGGAGACGGAACACACTCGATGCGTCGCACCAAAGCTGCGGAGATTTACCGCAAGACGGGCAACCTTCGCGCCGTGCAACTTCTGCTGGGCCACACGAAGGTCGATAGCACAGTGCGTTACTTGGGCGTTGAGTTGGAGGATGCGTTGAGCATCGCTGAACGGATCGACATCTAAGCGACCTTGGCGAATGGCACTACCGTTCGCCAATCCAGACCAGGCCTTCATCCTTCCAGCAGAAATGTTCATCAAGAGCCAGAAAGTTGATGCTATCGCGCAGCGCGGTTATCCACCTTTCAAGTAATCCTCACAACGCACCAACCTTCGAGGCCATGGTGCGCTAAAAATTCGTTAGCCGGTTTCTGGTGAATCGGCTGGGTGGTTGATGGAAAACCAACGACATGTTACGCATGCCAAATTGGGCTTTTCAGGCGCATTTACAGGGTGATGCTGTCTTGGCAACGCTGCAGGACCTACCGCCGTTTCATCCACGCCAAGGTCTGATCTGTTGGCCCGTCGGGCTTGTATTCCGCGCCAATGGCCGTGTTCCAACCTAATTTTCCGATCTCTGCAAAGACATGATCATAGTTAACCTCGCCATGATCTGGCGCACCGCGATCGGGGACAGAGGCAAACTGGATATGGCCGATGGAGGGCAGCAGTGCCTTGATCCGGTGGGTCAGGTCACCCTCCATCAATTGCACGTGGTAGCAATCAAACATCAGTTTCAGGTTCGCCGCCCCAACGTCTGAGATCACTTTCAGTGCTTGGTCGGTGGTTGTCAGGAAATAGCCCGGTGCATCATATTTGTTCAGCGGTTCGATCAGGATCGTGATGCCATGGGGGGCGGCCTTTTCGCAGGCGTATCTAAGATTTGCGACGAAGGTTTCATGCGCGGCGCGGCCATTGGCAAACCCGGCCATGACGTGAATGTTGGGTGTTCCAATGGCAATGGCATAGACAAGTGCCTCGTCAATCGCCGCGCGCGCGTCACCCTCGCGACCCGGCAGGGCGGACAATCCGTTTTCGCCCTCTGCCACATCTCCGCGCCTCGTGTTCAGCCCCAACATGCGTAGTCCTGTCTGTTCCAACGCGGCCCTTAAATTCTGGGCGGGCACATCATAGGGCCAGTGGCATTCCACGGCGTCAAATCCCGCCGCCTTGGCGGCATGGATCGCATCGGGCAAGGGGTGATCAGCCCAAAGAAAACCCAAGTTTGCGGAGAATTTCATGCGTCCCATTCCACATCGAACTTCGTGATCAATGCCTGAACCTGCGCCTTATTCAAGGCACGCGGATTAAGCCCGCGCGTCAGCATAGCCAGCCGCGCCGTGTCTTCGAGTTCTTCAATGGCGTTGCAGGCCGCTTCGATATTCTTGCCTGCCACCACAGGGCCGTGATTGGCCAACATGACCGCACTGCGTTTGCCCGCCAATCCACGAACGGCGTCCCCCATCGCCGGATCACCGGGCAGGAAGAACGGCAACAGCTTGACCTTTCCCAGCCTCATGATCCCGTAGGGCGTCAGCGGTGGCAGGAAGTTTTCTTCGTCCACATCGGGCATCAGCGACAGCGCAACCGAGTTGCAGGAATGCAGATGCACCACTGCGCCCGCCGCGCTGCGCGTGTCGTAAAATGCCGTATGCAGGGGCATTTCCTTGGTCGGTTTGTCCCCGTCGATATGCCGCCTTTGCGCGTCAAACCGACTGAGCCTGCCCGGATCGAGACGGCCGAAGCTGATGCCGGTGGGCGACACCAAAAGCCCGCCATCATCTGTCCGGGCCGAAATATTGCCGGTGCTGCCACCGGTTAGGCCGCGATCAAACATCGACTTGGCCAGCAGGCAGATTTGCTCACGTAATTTCGCTTCGTTTGTCATATTGTGGCCAATTTTTCTAGGGCATCGGTAAAGAACGTCTCGGTTCCGAAGTTGCCGGACTTGAGGGTCAGCGCGATCTGGTGCCCCCCCGATTGGCAATAGGTCCAAGGCACACCCGGCGCGATTTCTGTGCCAATATCAAGCTGCGTAACACCGAGCGCTTTGGTGACAGCCCCCGACGTTTCCCCGCCCGCCACGATCACCCGACGCGCGCCCATATCCCGCGCAGCGACCGCGCAGACCGACAGAGCTTCTTCGATGATTTCTCCGGCGCCCGCGACACCCAATTTGGCTTGGGCGGCGCGCACGCTTTCTGGATTGGCTGTGGCATAGATCAACGGTGCCGCGTCCAAATTCTGCCGCGCCAACCAGTCCAACGTCTTTTGTGTGCCGTTCTCGGCCAAAGCCAGCGGATTCAACTGAAAGGCAGGAACGCCGCGGTTGGTGTAATCCGCGACCTGTCTATTGGTCATCGCCGAACAACTGCCCGAAAGTATGATGGTGCCGCCCCCTACCTGCGGCGCGCGTGCCCTTGGCGCATCCGCCGACAGGGTTTCGTCGGCCAGATAAAGTGCCGGAAGCGGCATGGCCACGGCGCTGCCACCTGTCATCAACGGCATGCCCCGACAGGCCTCGGCGATAATTTCCAGATCCGCATTGGCAACGGCATCCACCACCACATGCGCCACGCCTTTGGCTTTCAGCTGGTCGAGTTCACTTCGCAAAGAAACGGCCCCGCGCGCCACGGTCAGCCTGTCAGCCAGACCCACTGGCCGGGTCACCTGCGGCTCAAGCAGCCGCATAAGGTTGCTGTCGCGCATCGGTGTTAGGGGGTGATCCTTCATTGGGCTTTCGGCCAAAGGTTGCTGCCCGACAAACAGGTTGCCCATGAAAATCGACCGCCCGTTCTCCGGGAACGCGGGACAATAGATCGTTTGTTCAACACCCAAATCCTGCATCAGCGCCTCAGAAACAGGGCCGATATTTCCCTCTGCCGTGCTGTCGAACGTCGAGCAGTATTTCCAAAAAAACCGCCGCGCGCCCGCGGCCTGCAACCACTTCAACGCGGCGCGGGTTTCTGCCACGGCCTCGGCCACGGGTGCGGTGCGCGATTTCAACGCGATCACTTCGAAGGCCGCGGTCTCGCTCGGGGCCACTTGGGGCACACCAATACGCAGCGAAACGCGCACGCCACTGCGGGCCAGAAGCCCCGCAAGATCGGTGGCGCCCGTGAAATCGTCGGCGATACAGCCCAGGATCGTGGTCATGGGTTTTTCCCTGGCAGGGTCAGGCTGGCATTGCGCGCATAAACCTTGGCGACAGCGGCGTCGTCTTCCAATCCGTGTCCCATTCCAGCAGCGGCGACGAATTGTTGTAGCGCGGCGGCGGTGATTGGCGCGCTGAACTGTGCTGATTTCGCTATATCCAGCACGATGCCGAGGTCCTTTGGCCAGATATTGACCGAGCTGTGCGGCGTGTAATCACCTGCCACAATATGCGGCGCGCGGTTCTCAAGCATCCAGCTGGTTCCCGCGCATTTGCTGATCACCTCGACGAATTTGTCAGGGGCGACACCTTGTGTCATGCCAAATGTCAGCGCCTCGGCCATGGCCGCGATATGCACGCCCGCCAACAACTGGTTCACCGCCTTCATCGCACTGCCAGCCCCGACGTCATCCCCCAAACGGAAAACTGTTTCGGCCATCGCATCAAGCGCAGGTGCTGCGGCGTTGAATGTAGCCTCGGATCCCGATGCCATGATGCTCAGCTTGCCGAGCGCCGCCTTGGCCGCCCCCCCTGAGATCGGGGCGTCGAGGTAGTGCAGCCCCAATTCCGCGCAACGTGCGGCGCAGGTGCGGGCAAATTCAGGGGCGACGGTGGCGCAGGCGATGATGGCAGCCCCCTTGCGCAGATTCGCGGCCCAGACATCAGGGCCGAACAAAACGCTTTCGGTTTGGGCGGCATTCAGCACGACAACAACCAAAATATCGCTAGCGGCAGCTGCCTCTGCGACGCTGGCCTTTTGGCCGCCCTCGGCGACAAAACGCTCGACCGCATCGGGGTTGATGTCGAACCCATAGACGTTGTGATCCGCACCGACCAAGGACGCCGCCATGCCGTACCCCATCGACCCAAGGCCAACGATGGAAATTGTTGTGTTTGACATTTGACCTTATCCTTTTGTCGTCGTTGACCACGAGGTGATCAGAGTATCGCTGAGTGTATCGGAGGCAAAACACAGGTTATGCCCTGCAGCGATCAGATGAAAAATTGCGTCGGGCATCGCATCCGCCATGGCCTGCGCGTATTGTTTTGGGGCCTGACCGTCATATTCCCCGGCAAAGACATGGGTTGGAATGTCCATGTCCGGTAAGGCCGCCCAGCAGTCATGTGACGCCCGTGCGGCCAAAAGGCGCGGATAACCCGCCGCGTTGCTGTGGCTGGTTAGGAATGCAGTTTCAAACAATATCCGCGCCTTGATCTTTGCGGCCTGACCTGTCGGATCAACTGCGGAAAATCGCGTATCCATAATGCTCAGTGCGGCCCGAGCCCGATCAGAGGCATCAATGATGTGGCGGAATGTCTCGATGGCGTAGGATGACCCGCCAAGACCACCTGGCGTCCCAGCGGCGAGGGCCATGCCCTTGATACGGGTCGGGGCGAGTTTCGCCAAATGCAGCGCCGTCATTGCGCCGAAACTCTCGCCCAAGATATAGGCATCGTCCCAATCCAAAGCATCTAACACGTGAAGTGCGTCCTGTGCGTAATCGATCATCGTCCAGTCGCCATCCGACGCATCCGTAAGGCCAAGTCCACGCGGATCCGCTGCGGCAACCGTGAAGTATTCTGGCAAGCGGCTATCGAAAACAGGCGCTTTGATCGACAGATCGAAGTTTGAACCGCCCAGAAATAAAAGAGGCGGTCCCGTTCCTTCGACGCGTAGGTTTACCGTCAAGTCAGTTGTTGTGATGCGGCGAGGCCGTGTCATGCGAGTGCTTTCCACAACATCCGTGCGCCACTGACAGCCAAAAATACCGCAAAAGCCAGTTTCAGAGGGCGTGCGTCAAGGGCATGTGCCAATTTTGCACCCAAGGGGGCGGTCAGCACGCTCATCGAGAAAATGATGACGGCGGCCGGGATATTCACGAAACCAAGCGAGGCTGGAGGACGGCCATCCACGCCGATGCCATTCCAGACAAAGCCGCAAACCGCCGGCACTGCAATCGCAAGGCCAAACACCGAAGCCGTCGCAATCGCGCGGTGAACGGCCACGGACATCATCGACATGACCGGCACAGACAATGTGCCGCCGCCAATGCCCATCAATGCCGAGAGAAAGCCTATTGGTAAGGCAACAACGCTCTGACCAACGCGGGCGGATGGTGGTGCAGATGCCAAGACAATCGGTTTGGGAAGTGCCAGATTTACGGACACGATCAAGGCAACCGTGCCAAAAATCAGGGTCAAACCATTAGACCCGAGGGTTTTGGATGCGATGCCACCAAGCAAAGCCCCGACGAAGATAGCGGGCACCCAGCCGCGCAAAATATCATAGTCGATGGCCCCGCGTTTGCTATGCGCACGCGCCGACGAGATTGACGTTGGAATTATCGTCGCCAGCGACGTGCCGACAACGGTCAACATGACCACCTCTTGCGGGATATCGAATATTTCGGCCACGATGATCAGGACCGGCACGATCACGATACCACCGCCGACTCCCAAAAGCCCCGCAAGGATTCCCGCTATGGCGCCTGTGGTTAAGAGACCGACCGTTAGGCCAATCAATACTGCGATAGAAAAACCTGCAATCATGCGGAGGCTCCTTTATTGCGGAAGAAACGGACCAGTGGCAGCGACAGCATAATCAACGCGATGACAACCAACACAGCCGCAATGGGATGCCCGGAAAAGAAGGCCGCAAAGCTGCCATCGGTGATGATCAAACCCTGCCGCAAACTGATCTCAAGCGTTGGCCCAAGGACCATGCCGATCACCAGCGGTGCCATCGGAAATCCCTGACGGCGCAGGACTAACCCAAAAACACCCGCCAACGCCATGACGAGCAAATCGAACGGATTCCCACGTACGAAAAACACACCAACAGTGCATAGCAACGAGATCATGACCAGCATGTAGGCTTCTTTGATGCGCAAGATGGGGGCGGCCAGTTTTGACACGATCATTCCAAACGGCAAAAGCATCAGGTTGATGATGAAAAAACCCGAGAAGATCGCGGCCATCAACACCGGGTTTTCCGACATCAAACGGACACCGGGTGTCACGCCATGAAGTGTCAGCGTGGCCAGCATAACGGCAGTAATCGCATCACCGGGAATGCCAAGCGCCATGGTGGGCACCAATGCGCCGCCAGTTACGGCGTTGTTTGCAGATTCTGATGCGATCAGGCCGTCGGGTTCGCCCTTGCCAAAGTTTTCGCGCGTTGGCGCAGATCGTGCTGCCTCGGCGTACGAAATAAAGGCTGCGGTTGCGGCCCCTGTGCCGGGCAAAATGCCAATGACGTTGCCGATCAGCACCGATTTGACCAATCCCTTGATGCGGCCAGACCATTCGGACAATTTCGGCAAAACGATACCGGAAAATTTGACCAACTTGTTTTTGCCATCCGGCAAAGCCGAGGCGCGGATCAGAACCTCGGACAACGCGAACACACCGATGACGACTGCCAGCAGGTTGAAGCCGGATATGAGTTGGAAGTTCCCGAAGGTAAATCGCGCCTCTCCCGTCAGGGGATCACCGCCTACGGTCGAGAGGAACAAGCCCAGAAAACCCGCGATCAACCCCTTTACGAGTGACCCATCAGAAACCGACACGATGCAGGTTAGTCCTAGTAAGATCAGCGCGAAGGTTTCGATTGGGCCAAAGTTCAATGCAAACGCGGCGAGTTGTGGAGCCGCAAAGATCAAGACCACTGCGGATGTCAAACCACCCACGACGGAAGCGATTGTGGACCAGCCAAGGGCTTTTCCTGCTTCCCCGCGTTGCGCCATTGGGAAGCCGTCCAGACAGGTCGCCGCCGATTGCGGCGTACCCGGCGTGTTGATTAAGATCGCCGAGATCGAACCTCCGTAGACAGACCCGGCATAAATCGCCAACAAAAGTAGGATCGCGGGTGCTTGTCCCATCGTCAACGTGAACGGCAGGATCATCGCCACCGCAACGGTGGACCCAATACCCGGAAGCGCGCCCAGCACGATCCCCAGCATGGTTCCGAATGTAAGAACGAAGAGCCCCTCGACTGTAAAAATCAGACCTAGGGCTTGTGGAATTGCTTCAATCATAACGGGTTCCTAAATCCACCAAAAGAAGGGTGAGGTCGGCAGAGGCATTTTCAGAACGTGATTGAAAAGTGCGACGAGAGCCCCCGCAGTGCCGATGGGCAGAGCGACCAAGACGAGTGGATTTCGAATGCCAAGTGTGAACAGGATCAAAAACGCCAGCAAAATTGAGCTAAAGAAGTAGCCTAGCGGCATGATCAGCATCACGTAGATCAGAAACCCCAAACTAATCAGCAGGGTGGGTGCCAGACGAAGCGTCTTGCTTTTGGGGTTGGTCATCATGTCCATCACCATGTTGAGCGCAGCAAGCGCCAGCAACACAAACAGAATAATGCGGGGAAAGAACATTGGGCTGAACGCGCCGCCCAGTTCTGCGAATTGTAAACCAAAGGTCGAAACGACCATTCCTGCGGTCAACAATAGGATCAGCAACGATACGATACGCCGCTCGGAAATCATATTAGCCATGAAGCCTCCCCCTTCAAAAGAACAGTCTGCGCTCCGCTATGCAGGAGCGCAGACCCTGATCACACGATCCCTTAAAGACCAGAAGCCTCAATCAAGGCTGCATTGGATTCGTATTGCGAGCGGAAGAACGCATCGAAATCTGCCGCGTTGCGGTAATTAAGCACCGTGCTCGTTTGTGCCGCAAACTCTTGGAAGCCGTCCGAATTCATGGCGGTTTCGCAAGCGCTGCTCAGCGTTGCGGTTGTTTCGGCATCGACACCAGCAGGTGCAAATAGGCCGCCCCAAAGGTAAAGTTCGCTCAAAGGTGCTGCGATGCCCACTTCTGACGCTGTTGGCACGTCAGGAAAGCTCTCAAGACGTTCGGAGTTGAAGACAACCAAAGGTCGGAAGTCGCCGCGCGTCATCAACAGTTCCGTGTCGCCGAAAAACTGGATGGTGCCTGCAGCCATCGCCTGCAAAGCGGGGCCCGAACCTTGGAACGGCAGGTGCTTCATATCATCGATGATACCCAGACCGGAAAACGCCGCAACCGTCGTCAGATGCGTGATCGCGCCGGGGCCCGATGAACCGTAGATATATTTGCCTGGCTCGGCTTCTACAGCGGCTATGACATCCTCAATGGTTTGAAACGGGCTGTCGGCATTCGTGAACAGCACTGTCGGAGAGGCTGCAACCGAACAAATAGGCGTCCAACTGTCGACGTCATATGGAACGTCTTTGATTTGTGGCTGAATGGTGGATACTGTCACCGACCAATACCCCATTTGGTATCCATCGGGCCGTTGCCCTGCCAGCGCCGCAGCACCAACCGTACCAGAGCCGCCAGCCATGTTGGACACATATACATCACCCCCCAAAGCTTCGGCAAAGTGTGGCGCAAGGGCGCGCAACAGCAGATCCGTGCCGCCACCCGCGTTAAAGGGCGCGACCAAATTAATCGGACGTTCCGGAAAATCTTGTGCTTGCGCTACAGATGATGTCGCAATGACTGTCGATAGGGCCGCTGCAGTTACCTTAAGAATGTTCATGGTTTCCTCCCGTCGCATGAATTAATCCAATTGGTAACGTTGTCAATTATGTTGGTAACGTTGTCAATGACGTTTCGTCATGGTAGCTTCAGGAACGAAAAAGTAAGGGGTTGCAATGGCAGATAAACATAAGAAACCAACTCTCAAAGACGTAGCAGAATTAAGCGGCGTCAGCGTCATTTCCGCCTCCCGCGTCATGAGCGGCGGCCCAAACATTTCCGAAAAACTACGCCACAAGGTCGAAGAGGCCGCCAAAACCCTTGGATATCAACGCAACAGGATCGCGGGCTCTCTGCGCGGCAAAAAAAGCGATCTTATAGCCGTCATCGTCCCTTCAATGAGCAATCATGTCTTTCCCAATATCATAGACGGCCTTGGGCAAAGCCTTCAGGATACGGCGTTGCGTCCGGTGCTGGGGATGACACAATACAGCGATGTAAAAGAAGAAGATATTCTACGAGACATGTTATCCTGGAATCCAGTAGCACTTGTCTTGACAGGGTTAGAGCATTCGTCCGAAACCCGCAGGCTGTTAAGCACATATGACGGCCCGATTATTGAGGTGATGGACACCGACGGGGTGGCAACAGACATCGCGGTTGGCGTTTCCCAAGCCGCTGCTGGCCAGATGATCGCTAGACATTTCACCTCTCGGGGATATTGCATTGTCGGCTATATCGGCGCCTGGGGCGAACGACCGCTGCGATCCCGCAAAAGGCGCGTTGCCTTTGAACAAGAGCTGGAAAATCTGGGCAATCCAATAAAGGTCGTTCAGATTTGCGAAGAAGATTCATCAATCGCCGTTGGTGCGCATGAAATGGAGCGCCTATTGGCCCAAAAGCCGAACATCGACGCGGTCTTCTTTGCCAATGATGACCTCGCCGTCGGCGCGCTTTTATATTGCCAAAGCAATGACATTTCTGTTCCCCAAGACGTCGCGATTGCTGGTTTCAACGGCATGGAAATCGCGCAAATGATGACGCCAAAGCTGACAACGCTCAGTACGCCACGATTCGAAATGGGCCGTGTCGCGGGTGAAAAACTATGTCAAAAGCTTGCAGGCACATTGGTGGATGAGCAATCCAAATACGAACTGCCGATCGAACTGCTTCCCGGTGATACGAGTTAACGGATTCATTGATCCCAAAATGGTCGTGACGGATTTGTTTTGCACAATTGGGCGAAGGAAATTCTGGGTAAAAATTGAAGGCTCGCCTGATATTCGGAGTTGGTCAGCCACTCATGCTTTGCAAGCTACCGCCACGCTGGCGATAGAAACCCTTACCCGCTTTCTTCATATCCCTGGTACAAAAAACCGGCCTTGGTTCCGGCCCAAGAAGGCGAGTGAATGACCGGAATGACGACACGCGCCGTGTTGAAAAAGCATGTGCCGTGACGGCGAACAAATGCTACGTCAGCAAAGCGCGAAAACTGAATGGCTGCTTCGTCCGCGTTGTGTAAGTTGATACGGTGCGCAGCGAATGGCCGCAATCGTCGCGCTTTATTGAGTCTAGTTGGGCAAATGCAACTCAGCGATTCCGCGTCTACCATCTACCCGCCTCAATTGGACGATAACATCGATCGACTTCTGAATGTACTGCCGCACCTCAGCAAAGATCAGCGGGGTACCTGCCTGCAATACCACGATTGCCAACCGATCTATTGCCAGCTCAGCTGTTTCGGTATGAATGGTTGAGGCAGACCCACCATGTCCGGAGTTGATCGCTTCAAGATAGGTCAAGGCTTCGTCCCCGCGCAGTTCCCCAACGATTATCCGGTCCGGGCGCATCCGCAAAGATGCCTGCAGAAGCGCGTTCGAACGCATCTGTGATCCAGCGCTTCGATCTGCCAGCAGGGCCACGGTATTGGGTTGGCTGGGGAACAGTTCAAAGGCATCTTCAACCGTGATCAACCGTTCGCCATCATCGACATGAGTAAGGAGATGACGACCGCACTCCTCGACCGCCTGACACATCACTGTGAAATTGTCGAAACCGGGAATGAAAGCTGGCGCTTCAAAAACAGAGCCTGATCTCCAACTGCAACCACGCTGGCCCGCCGCCGCTGCGTTATATGGAGACTGCGCAGCAACGGGCCAGCTCAGCACAAAGGGGGTCACTTTTGCACGCCTATAAGGGGTCAACATTCAATGCCGATTGATATACCGATATGACCCGCATTTCGACTACATCACGCACATTGATCGAAAGTATCTCAACAATCGAGTGGAAAGTGACCACGCAGCATTGATACGCCTACTGGGTTACCGACAAAGTTTCCGATCGTTGCGAACTGCAAAAGCCACGCTTCGAGGAATAGAAACAATCAGAACAATCAAAAACGGGCACGTACAAACCAAGCAACCGGGCGTCCGGGGCGAGATTGTCTTCGTCCAAAATCTATTCGTATTGGTAGCGTAACATGCCCAAATTGGCGACCACCCTGTATCCTGCCTGATTAATGCAACAGTCCCGTCTGATCTGTGGTACTCTACGTACCTTTGTTGCGATTGACCCAAAACTGCATCACACGGCAATAGTCACTCCTTACTGCTCCTGTTGCTACTAGTAATGACCACAAACTCTTGACATGTTCCCGCACCGGGAACGTATAATGCACATGCAGGTCATATCAAAAAAAGCACTAAGAGACTTTTGGACGACCCACAATCAAGCGGAAACACCGCTGAAGGCGTGGCATTCAATCGTTAGCAAAGCGCGATGGGAAACGCCGCAGGACGTCGGGGATATGTTCGGTAGCGTGGATTTTGTGAATGATAACCGGGCGATTTTCAATATCGCCGGTAACAAATATCGCCTGATCGTCCGCATCGTTTACGGCCCCTACTATCGGGTCATGATCAAATGGGTTGGCACCCACAAGGACTATGACAACATAGACGCGGAGACTGTATGATGGAAAATATACGACCAATTAAAACAGATGATGACCTCGCTTGGGCCATTGCTGATGTAGAACAGTACTTTGACGATGTACCGGAACCGGGCACACCTGCTGCTGATCGGTTCGATGTTCTGTCCGCGCTCATTGAAGACTATGAGAACAAGTACCACCCGATTGCAGAGCCAGATCCCATCGAATTACTGAAATCCTTCATGGAAACGACCGGACGAACGCAAGCGGAATTTGCTAACATTCTTGGATCACGCTCCCGTGCGTCCGAGGTGTTGAAGTGCAAGCGGGCGCTGACGCTAACAATGATCAGGAATATCACACGCGAGTGGCTCATTCCTGCGGATAATCTGATTGCGCCCTATCACTTGGAGCAATGACCCATAGCGGCCAAACCCGAGGTTAAGAGGCTGCCACATTGGCCACCTCCGGCCATTTGGTGGCTTTGAAAGAGACCTCCCTGCCTCTAACTACGCTGTTTGACCTCGCATTGAAAACAAAAGTAAAAACTCTGCTTCTGAACCCAAGCCGCTCTAATAACGAACTTCCTCATACCCCGGGGCACCCTCAAAGTCCTCCCAATAAACCCCAACCGCGCGGAACCTAATGTTGGGACAATCCCCACCCCACCTAACGCGGTGAACTGCGGACTGTGGTGGCGCATTCCAAGACAAAGATCGGATCGGCTGAGACCCAGAACTATATCCGGATCGAAGATTGTGGCGTCTCCAAGAGAAGTCCCCTTGCTGCCCATAGGTGCCAAGCCGGGAGCTATCACTCTCATGGCATTCGTCACGGGACCGCCATTGCCGAAACTCCATGTGATAGACACGCAATGATCGCACAAAATCAAACGCCGGATCGGAAATATCCACGTCGGCTGTTCCTGTTGCACTAGCCTCAATGGTCTGGGCCGCAATCGCCTTACCTAGGCTGGGCTCAACAGATCCAAATCCAGTGTCGGTGACTTGAGACAACGCCGACGATTTCGCCATTGCCACCTTCTGAACCCGTGCGCGCAATGGGTTCGTTGGATCTTTATTTAAGGCAACCCCCATCGGACACCGCCATATTTGTAGCGGCGGCTCGATAGGCCAAGGCGTGATCCGACGGATAAACACCGCTCGCGCATGAGAGCATTCTGCCGACGCAGGCCAGCCACCCGCAAGGCACAGAAGGATTGCACAATCCACTGGATAGGCACTTGAGGCCGTCGGGTTCACAAGAGCAACCACACCTCCCAAAAGAGTTCGCCGAAGTACCGAGCCAAACGACATTTTCATCCCAGACACCCTTTCAAAATCACTAATCATTTTTCTACCAATAGGTGCGCTATGCGCACTTGACTCCCCCATAGATGCGTATGATGAAGCGTGACCCAGCGTAATCTTGGAAGCGGCATCACCTGATCGCACAGTGTCAAGATATCACACGTCAGGCAATATCTGTTATTGTTTAAATTTGGATTACGGTGTGATTTTTACTATTGACTGTGAGTGCCTTTCCGCAGAGGGTCCGCACGTATTAGAAGTCGTCTCAAACGAGGGACGACACATGCCGATAAAACGAAAATACCAATTGATCACAATCAGAGGCGTGCGCGCCCTGGTGGCTGAAGGTGTGGCGTTTCAATGTCGGTATGACTTGATCGAGCTGACCAATGGCAAACCACGCTATCAGTGCATTTACCTTGCTGCCGGCAAGGAAAGCATCCTTATCTCAGACCGCGTGTCGGAGAACGGTGTGGAGCCGCGGTTGTTCAATCTCTGGCCTGGCCTGTTCAAACATCACTTCGAGTTTGGCGACGGCACTGACCTCGCTTTTGATAGCAATTTCATCATTACCACAGGCGAGCTTCGCGGACGTAATGATGTTCCACAAGGACGGAAGCGCTAGCGCCTCTGGCTGGACGTTTCACGGGGATCCACCTGCACATATTGAGCTGATTGGCTTTTCTCGTGCAATTCCACGCGGGAATGACCATATCGCGCGATCCCCTGCCCCAGTATCTCAGGCACGTGCGGAGATCCTGTCTGCGGTTCGCAAAACAGCTGCACGACACCAGAGCAATCGTGCCTTGGCAGCTGTTGGTCTTAGCTCTAGTGAATGGCACCAGTTGTTTCGTGCCCTCATCCAAGCTGAAAGCGCCTTTAACCCCAACGCCCTCAGTCCAAAGGGAGCCGTGGGACTTGGCCAACTCATGCCGGGTACTGCAAAGCAGCTTGGCGTTAACCCACATGACATGCTTCAGAACTTGGATGGCGCCGCCCGCTACTTCCTGGCGCAGCTCTCCACATTTGGAACCGTTGAGTTGGCACTGGCAGCCTATAACGCAGGCCCGCACCGGATTGACCAATACGGTGGCGTTCCGCCCTTCCGAGAAACCCGCAATTACATCACCCGCATCAACCAGCTCTCAGACGGGTTGGTTCTGCGGCGTGTTCTCGCCGCATCGGCAGAGACATTATCCAAACCCAGTACACAGACTGCGGTCGTGTTGGACTAAGATTTAAGAGGACTACAAAACCTATGAGTTTCAAATCTGCCCAGAAGGCCACCGTATTGGTGGCTTTCACAATAGTCATGTCTTCCCCTGCTTTGGCTCAGGACCTGTCCCCAATTCAAAACATGCTGGAATCCGTTGAAGCGGCTCTCACAGGACCAATTGGGATTGCGGTGGCAACGCTCGCCGTCATCGGAACCGGCTTTATGTGCATGATGGGCCGCTTGAACTGGGGTTGGTTTGCCTCAGTGATCATCGGCATCGTGTTGATCTTCTCGGCCGGCACCATTGTTGCAGGGTTCGCTTGAAACAGGCTGAGACAAGTGCCTGTTTTGCAAACTCGAATCCTCCAAACGAGCCGAACGCGTTGTGCTTTGCAAACGCTGCCTCGGCTCGTCTTACGGATACTTCTTTAAACTTAAGCAAAACAGGCACCCCGTGGCACAACGTTCCCCTTTGTTTCTTGGTCTCACCAGACCACCCAAGTATCTTGGCCTCCCGGTTGGATACTTAGCGGTCCTTTGTATGGGGATCATACTGCCGTTCATCTGGACCAAGTCCCTGGCCATCCTGCTGCTCGGTGCCCCGGCCTATGTGATCATGTGGTTTACCGCCGACAAAGAACCCAAGTTCTTTGAGGTTTTGCGGGTGTCATACGGCAAGGTGCGCAGCACCAAAAATGCCCATATCTGGGGAGGTGACTCCTTTGGCTCTTGATGGATCCAGCCTCAGGGGCGCGAGCCCGGCCCTTCTGTCATTGGATGCAGGTGAGTTCGCCAAGGAAAATTACCTTTCCGAGCACATGCCTTATCTCACCTACATCGACGACCAGATCATGATGTTGAAGCAAGGTGACCTCATGGCCACCCTGGGCTTTGATGGCGTAAACCCGATGACCACGGGGGACAGCGATCTTGACGCGCTCAAACGGGCGGTGTCGGCCATCGTCTCCCTCACCGGCAATTCATTTGGGTTCTATGTGCACCGGATTTCTGTGCCGCAGGAAATTGACTTGTACCCTGTGCAAGGTGACGGCTTTGCCGCTCAGATCGACCAACTCTGGCAGGATCACATCCGGGATTTAGGGCCAAAAAAGCTACGCCTTTACCTTAGCGTCATCCGCCGTCCCAATCTAAGCGCGCGGGTGCCACTCCTGCGCCGGTTTGCCACCCGCAATTATCTCAAGGATCGTCTAGCCCGCAGCCAACAACTCAATGAGGTGATGAACTTCTTCCAGGAAGCACTCTCTCCAGCAAAACCAAAGCGCCTGACCAGACAGGGGAGCGAATGGCTTGGGTATCTCGGCGCGCTCAACTCTGGAAGCTTTGTGCCGATCACAGAAGGTGCAGCTTTCACCAGCCTTGCTTCACAAACCAGCAATTGCCGCGCCACCTTTGAAGGAGACCGAGTAACCATCCGCGATGAGGTGACCGGCACTCTGCGCTATGGGGCTGTCTTTGCAATCAAAACCTACCCCTCGATCACCGATGTGACCATGCTGGATGCGCTGGATCTGCCTATCGATGTGGTACTGACCAACAGCTTCACCCCCATTCCCAACAATATCATGCTGGAGAACATCCAGCGGACCGTGCGCCAGATGCGAGCTGCGGATGATGCGGCCGTCTCATTGCGAGATCAGCTGACGGATGCGGCAGACGATATGGAATCCGGACGTATCGCCTTTGGCGATCATCACCTTTCCGTCGCGATCTATGCCGAGACCCGTGACCTGCTTGAACAAAGTGTGGCGCAGGTCAAACGGATTGGCCAGGAAACTTCTACCGTGCCGATCAGAGAAAACATGGCGCTCAAAGCCACGTATTTTGCCCAGCATCCCGGCAACTTCTCCTATCGCCCCCGCAAGACGCCAATTTCCTCGGTCAATTTTGCGGACTTCGCAGCTCTACACGGAACTGTAGAAGGACGCCCACCCAGCAGAAGCCCATGGGCTGAGAACATCACCGTGTTTCCTACCGTGGGATCGTCTGGATATCGGTTCAATTTCCACGAGCCTGGTGATGCAGAAAGTGAGCCCACAGCTGGTCATGCGATTGTCTTGGGCACCATGGGAGCCGGCAAGACATTCACCACTGCCTTTCTTACAGCACAGGCACAACGGGTTGGGGCTAGGTTGTTTTTCTTCGACAAGGACCAAGGCCTGGAAATGGCCGTGCGGGCCCTCGGCGGATCTTACAATCAAATCCGCGCAGGCGTTGCCACTGGTCTAAACCCTCTCACCACGGAGACCGATGCACGGGGTAAAGCCTGGCTCTCGGACTGGCTGACAACGCTGTTGTCACGCACGGGCCCTCTAAACGGAGAACAAGCCCGCCATCTGCAACTTGCCATTCGTCAAAACGCTGATGCCCATCAAAGCCTGCAGAGCTTCTCTGGGTTTGAACAGCTGTTCCGGTCTCTCGATGACGGGGATGAGTTGCTTTCCCGCGTTGCTGAGTGGGCACCGGGTGGCCGGTTTGGTTGGGTGTTTGAAGGCAGCGATGAGGGCCATGACATCTCTGTCAAAGGCAACATCGTGGGTTTTGACATGACAGAAATCCTCGACATGGGCACGGAACGCATGGCCGTTCTTTCCTATATCTTCCGCCAGATTGAACGGGTCATTGAGGATCGCAAGCCCACCATCATCGTGTTGGATGAAGCGTGGAAACTGCTGAATGACAGCTACTTCGGTGCCCGTCTGGAAAACTGGCTGGTCACTCTGCGCAAAATGAACTGCGTGGTGATTATGATGACCCAGCTCCCATCACAGCTGGAGAAGTCCCATGTGGGCAAGGTAATTGTAGAAACCGTCTCCACCCAGATCCTATTTCCAAACCCCAAAGCTGAACCCTCAGACTACCGCTTCCTGCGCCTCAACGACAAAGAAGCGGAACTGCTGGTGCAGCCAATGATTGGCACGCGCGCCGCTCTCCTGCGCTCGGCTGGTGACAGCGTATTTATCAACGCAGATCTAAGCGCCCTTGGTCCCCTACTGCCGTTCCTTGGTGGCGGCGCCACAGGCGAAGCCCTCGCCGGACCTGATTGGCGAACCCGTAATGATTTTTGGAAGACATCATAATGTATAAACTGATTTTGGTTGGTGCCCTGACCGTACTGGCTGGGTGTGAGAATTACACAGACCAGACCTCGCCTTGTTTTGATCGCAGTGGCAAACCCGTCGTGAGCCGCAACAACTCCCCTGCCCTTTCCTTTGCGCCTGATTTACTTGCTCCAGAGGTCTCGCGAAACTCGCATGACCCTGATTGCCTGTTCCGGTCTGTTGGTTCCGGCGCATGAACAGGGTGGCATTTGCGATGGGGCTGATGGCAACCATGCCTCCCTGTTCATTGTCAGCCCAAGGGGTCCCTACATTTGACCGCGTCGTTATTAGCCAGCAAATCGCAAAGGCCACTGCACTGGTTGAAGACCTGCAAGTCCAGCGCGACAGCCTGGCTACCCGTCAGTCGCTCGCTGACGTGCAGGCAGAACAACTCTCCACACTGAACGAGATGACTGCGGCAATGACGGGTCTAGGGTACAATGCCACTGCGCTGGAAACAGACGCGGTGATTGGGGCAAATGTGATTTATCCCGCAATCGACACCAGTCCAATGGACGCCCGTCTTTTTGGGGATGCCCGGCAAACCGTGGAAGTGATGATTGCACAGGTGGCACAGGAATACTCGGGATCCGCAGCAGCGGCAGGCCTGTCCCCAACCCAGTTTCGGTGCCTGTTTCAGGCTCTCATAAAGCAGGAAAGCCGCTTTAACGTGGCTATCTCCAGTCCTGTTGGGGCTTACGGCCTCACCCAGCTTATGCCTGGCACCGCAAGTGACATGGGTGTTGATCGGACAGTTCCCATGGAAAACCTCCGTGGTGGCGCCAAATACATCACCATCCAGCTGCGCCGCTTTGGCAATATTCCGCACGCCCTGGCTGCTTACAATGCAGGGCCCGGTCGGGTCATTGAATATGGCGGTGTGCCGCCATTTGTTGAAACCCAAGGCTACGTGCGCAACGTCACCAAATACTACAATGAATACCTCGCAGTCGTGGGCGGCGTTGCAGCCCTTGGAACGCTCTCGCCAAGTGACATGACGCTGGCCGAATACAGCAACACAGCAGATGCCAGCATTTATTATGGGGCTGGCAGTCATGCCACCACTCAGCAGGTGATCGCACGACTGAGTGCCATCATCCGCCAGATTGATGAGCAACCAAACGCCAAAGCCGCAATTGAGCTCAACACCTACGCCCGCGCGGAGATTGCCCGCATCCTAACCCTGCGCACTCGGCTTATGGCCGCAAACCAGGTTCGCGAGGGTGCT
>Ga0209292_1000853_pt1 | contig 38979 bp, 32 predicted proteins | sample GOMGulsemesocosm_2_FD_184634 | JGI IMG/M metagenome (GOLD analysis project Ga0209292, IMG submission 184634) | Methane-oxidizing microbial communities from mesocosms in the Gulf of Mexico - GOM9C Gulf of Mexico (SPAdes) (version 2) | ecosystem: Environmental > Aquatic > Marine > Cold seeps...
GCAGGCGCATAACATTGAGTTTCGCAAAGTCATCTTCTTTTTTAATGACTTTAAAGCCATAGATTAAACCTTGTTCTATAAGTTGATCGCGGCATTGGGTGAAGACATATTGTACGGCTTTTGTCGGCAAGTTTCCTTTGGCGGTGGCCTTTAGGGGGCCATTATTGAGCAGTTCGATTAACGGCAAACAAATTTGCATCACTGGTGTTTCAATTAATGCTTGCTCGTCGATATTTTCTTGCCAACCTAACAACGATTGATTCGCTAAAGGCTCGTGCAGCATGTCGTGGACTTGGCTAGGTGATAGCCCGTTAAAATCTGGCGGTGGGCGGCTGTTTTGTGTCTCGACGTGCTGCGCTAGAAACGCTTTCATCTCTTCAATGGTGCCGAAATTTTGTTGTTCCATGGTTGTTTGCAGTTGCTCGATGGTATCACTGACCGCTGCCAGCGCAGGTTTATTGAGTAAACAACATTTTTTGTGTTTTTTGCCACTGCCACATGGGCAAGGATCGTTACGTGATATTTTTATCATGGATTCTGCTACTTTTAGGACGATTAGCGGTATTATATAGCTAATTGTAATACGAAAGGAAGCTGAGTGAAGGTTCAAGTTTTAACGGATATCGATTCGATTTCATCAACAGATTGGCAGCGTTTGGCGGGGGATGACTCGCCGTTTCTTAGCCAGGCGTATTTACACGGGCTTGAAAGTTCGGGTTGTGTTGGTGGTGATAGCGGCTGGCACGCGTATCATTTGCAGTTTGATGACGATGTTGGCGTGCAGGGAATTATTCCCGCTTATGTTAAGACCCATTCATGGGGTGAATTTGTGTTTGATTGGGGCTGGGCTGAGGCGTATGAGCAACACGGTCTTGAATATTATCCTAAGCTGGTTTGCACCACGCCGTTTACGCCGGTCAGTGGTAATAAAGTACACTCGCACGCATTTACGCATGGCGAGGTGCTTGGCACCTTGTCTCACCTGTGTGAGGCGCAGTCACTCAACAGTTGGCATATGCTGTTTTGTCCTAAGATTGAGCAATTGCCGCCGGATGTGTTTGAGCGTCACACGGTGCAATTTCATTGGTTTAATCGAGATTATGTCAACTTCGATGATTTCTTGTCGCGCTTTACGGCTCGCAAACGCAAGAATACCCGTAAAGAGCGCCAGTCGATTGTTGATCAAGGATTGGCAGTGGTGCAATTACGTGGCGCGGATATTGGTGACAAGGAGCTCGAATTTTTCTTTGAATGTTACCAGCAACCTTACCTAAAACGCGGCCATACGCCTCATTTGAATAAAGCATTCTTTGAACACCTCTTTACGCAGATGCCGGATAATGTGTTGTTAGTGCTGGCCAGTCATCAGCAGCGTTATGTCGCGAGCGCCTTGTTTATGTTTGATTGTACGACGTTGTATGGTCGATATTGGGGCTGCGTTGAGGAATTTAACAACTTACATTTTGAGCTGTGTTATTACCAAGGTATTGAATTTTGTATTGCGAATGATATCGCCAGTTTTAATCCGGGCGCGCAGGGTGAGCATAAGATAAAACGTGGCTTTGAGCCCGTGATCACCTATTCATATCATTGGGTTAAAGAGCCCGGGTTTAGAGGGGCGATTAAGGACTTTTGTCGTCAGGAATGTGACGATTTACAACAGTATTTTACCTCGTGTCAGCAAGCCCTGCCGTTTAATACCAATGCTAACTAATTATTGAGGATGTTTAACGAAGGTCAGTAATCGGTTGTTGGCTGGCATCGCGTGATCGTTGGTCAGTGTGAGTCCGGCGTCGGTCGCGAGCTGGCTGATGTCTTCGATGTGACGAATGCCGCTGGCAGGGTCGCGTGCTTGCAGCCAGTCATTAAAGTCGCGATTACTGGCGCTGGTGAATTGTCCGTTGTAGTTGAATGGACCATAGATACACAGCTTGCCGTGGTCACTTAGGTGCTGGGCAACGCCGTTGAAAAACGCTGTCACTAATGACCAACTCACAATGTGCAAAGTATTGGCGGTAAATATTGCGCTGGTGTGCGCCAGTGGCCATGCTTGGTTAAGATCGAGCACGACTGGTGGCATCACATTACTCAGCGCAGCGTCTGTAATCCATTGTGTTATGCCTTGATGATTAATGACCAGATCGCTAGTTTGCCAGTTCACATGTGGCAGATGTTGCGCAAAATAGACCGCGTGTTGCCCTGTCCCTGATCCTATTTCTAGTACCTGTGAAACCTCACTGAATTCTTTTTCTAGTACACTCAGGATAGGTTGTTGGTTGTTGTGACAGGCTTGGGAATATGGTTTGGTCATGTGTTCAATACTGTTGGCTGGAATGATGGACATGGTAACACGATTATTTTGAGCCATGGCACAGTGCTGACCTATCGAATAATACAGGTACAACCAGCATCGAATTTCTCAAAAACTCAATAGGATTGCTTTCACTAAATTTATTTTTGAGGTAACTTAGGAGAAGATGAGAATAAAAATCAATAACGTGTTGTGTTGTAACACTTTTGATATGACAACGAGGCACAAGGAAAGATTGGGGAAATGATGGTAAATATTGATACCGAAGATCTATTGAAAGCAATAGATATGGTGTCTTCCAGTGAGCAATGTGGGATTGAGATGTTGGCCTACATTTGCACTAAATCGGGAAAGGTTTGGGTCACGGGGACAGGGAAGTATTGTGAAAGTGAGCTACCAGCAGACTTGAGTGATAACGAGCAATATATTTTAGCACCGGACAAACGTGAGCTGCCGCTGGGGCGTAATGTTGCGTTAAACTTTATTAAGGCGAGCCTACCTGAGGAGCTAGAGCGTGTTTATGGCTTCTTCCGCCGCAAAGGGGCTTATGCCAACTTTAAGCACCTGTTAGCGCAGAGTGAATTACTTGATTCTTGGTATGAATATGAAGAATTACAGACGACTCTCGCCTTGCAACAATGGTGTAACGGTCACAATCTGGCCTTATCATCGCTAGCGGATCAGCTTAGCTAGTAAGTTGTGCCGTTAGAATTTATACTCAGTTGGTCTTCTTAAACTAAAGTATAAAAATAATGAAAAAATTGATGGGATTAACCCTACTAGCCGCTGGCGCACTTGCCGGCTGCGATTCACCTGAAAGTGTCACCAAACAAACCGCCAATTCAGCGCAAGATATTACAGCAAGCTACAACAGCATTAACAGCGAACAGCTCGTTGAGCACATTAAAGTGCTGGCGTCTGATGAATTTGAAGGGCGTGCTCCTTCGAGCAAAGGCGAGAAATTAACCCTCGAATATTTAACGCAACAACTCACCGCAGTTGGTTTTAAGCCGGGCAATGGCGACAGTTTCTTGCAAGCTGTGCCGATGGTGTCGATTGAAGCATCACCAGAAATGAGCCTGTCGATTGGCGATAAAGAATATAAGTACGGTGAAGAGATGGTAATGGGCTCGAGCCGTATTACTCAAATCTCGAGTATCCAAAATTCAGAATTGGTATTTGTTGGTTACGGTGTTAATGCTCCTGAATATCAATGGAATGATTACGAAGGGATTAATGTTAAGGGCAAGACTGTTGTCATTTTAGTTAATGATCCGGGCTTTGCAACGCAAGATCCTGAATTGTTTAATGGCAATGCAATGACCTATTACGGTCGTTGGACTTACAAGTATGAAGAGGCGAGCCGCCAAGGTGCTGCTGGCGCAATTATTGTGCACGAGACTGATGCCGCGTCATACAACTGGTCAGTGGTAGAACATTCATGGACCGGCGCGCAGTTTGGTTTTGTTCGTGCTGACAAGAACATGGGCCGTGTGGCGGTTGAAGGTTGGGTCAATAGCGATGTTGCAAAAGAGATTTTCAGCGATGCTGGTTTAGACTTTGCGGCAATGAAAGCCAAAGCGGCGCAAGGTAGCTTCCATGTCGATATGGGCGAGCTAACCGCGTCTGTGACAGTGAAAAACACCGTTAAAGAATCGGTATCATACAACTTCATCGCGACGCTACCGGGTAGCACTAAGCCTGATGAACACATTCTGTACACCGCACATTGGGATCACTTAGGCATCGACAAGAGCCTCGATGGCGACCAAGTTTATAATGGTGCAGTCGATAATGCATCAGGCACAGCAGCGCTGATTGAAGTGGCTGAGGCATTCGCTAAATTACCCGTAACGCCACAACGTTCAATTACTATTATGGCGGTGACGGCTGAAGAGCAAGGGCTGTTGGGTTCTAAGTTTTACGCGGCAAACCCGATTATTCCAGTGGCTAAAACAGTCGCTAATATCAACATGGACGCATTAGGTGTTGATGGTCGTAGTAGCGATGTTTCAGTGTATGGATTGGGCCAATCAGAGTTGGACGATTACCTAACGCGCGCGGTTAAGAAACAAGGCCGCGTGATAGCTGGTGATCCGCGCCCTGCGGCTGGTATCTACTACCGTTCTGATCACTTTGCATTCGCTAACGTTGGTATTCCAGCGCTGTATGCTAAAAGCGGAAAAACACCAGTAGATGAAGCAACCAAAGCATTACGTGCTACCTTGGCAGACACGCTAGGTAAGTGTTATCACAACTTGTGTGATGAATATAACGAAGCATGGGACATGTCCGGTGCGGTGGAAGATGTGCAGGCATTCTTCGACATTGGTTATGAATTATCGAGCGAAGATGTATGGCCAAAATGGAGTGAAACATCAGAGTTTAAGCGTTAATCTCCTCGTACTAATGAGTAAGTGGGCCGTAACGGCTCACTTATTTGATCATTACCTATACTTCGCCAAGCTGTTTCACAATCCCCCTATTCGCTGATAATTTCGATGTTATTAATCCCTCTGGTTGGCCGATTTTCAAAAAATATCTAATTACCAACTATACTTTTAAAGTGCATGTTAAAAATGGTCGATAACGCTGGTTTTGGTCATTAATGAATTGTTGTGTCGGTTTGCTAGGTCATTAGGCCGTTGTTCTCAATTCTAATAGTTGGCGAGTACGCTATACATTGTCTTAACATCGCCATTGGTGCCGATATCTTGGCCCTGAATACCACAGGATACTTGCTGAGATTAGTATAATTGGGAGAATGTTTTCATGAAAAAATCGATCAAAAGCCGTATATCGATAAGTGCTGGTTTGTGTTTTATTATTGCCATTGTGTTGCTGATCTCAATCAATTCTTATTTTCTAACCAATATTAAGAATCTGGTACTAGAGCGAACGAGTTCGCAGTCAACTATCCAAGCTCAACAACAGCTTGGCTCGATCGCGCAGGCGCAAGCGGGGATAATTAATCAAATGTTGACTGAGTCGGCAGCCATCGCAAAAAACCTATCGGTGACGATGTTAAGTATGATGGACGATAAAACGGTTCAACCTGATCGGAGTCGTACCAGTAATTATATTCACAGCGTGTTAGAACAAAGCCCTAATATTGTGGGGGCGTATATTGCTTGGCAACCTAACGCCGTCGATAACAGTGATGATTTATTTAAAACACAGGGTAAACATAGTCATGCTAATGGCCAATTTGCACCGTACTGGACCCGCGGTGCTAATGGTGACTTGGCTATTAGGCCGTTGAATTTAACTGTGGTTGATCAGGACAGAGCAGCGTCTAAGAAGTTTGGTGCAGGGTATTGGTATTTATGCCCTGAATCGACCAAAATGGTTTGTGTATTAGAGCCGTATAGCTGGGATTTACAGGGCAAAACAATGCTAGGTACCTCTATCACGATGCCTATTATGAAGGATGGTCAACTTGTAGGAATTAGTGGCGTTGATATTACTGTCAACTTTATTCAGCAGCTGGCGGAAGAAGTTCAACGTACTATTTATGATGGCCAAGGTAAGGTACTCATCATTTCAAACAAAGGCATTGTCGCTGGAGATTCTGCGCAGCCAGAGCGGGTCGGAAAATCTATTAGCGCGCTCGAACGTCAGCAATACCTCGATAAGATAGCGTCGAACAATGTTGAAACAAACACGGATGAAAGCCACACGTGGGCACAAGCACCATTGTCTATTACTGGGCAGTCAGAAAAGTGGGCGATGGTGATTGAATTGCCCAATTCAGTGGTACTGGCCTCTTCGTTAGAAACAGAGGAGATCTTTAATGACAATTTCACCGATACACTGGTTTTCTTAATCACTGTGTCGGTAGTGATTATTACCCTTGGTATTATTGCCGTGAATTTTATTGCGAGCAGCATTGCCTCTCCGATTCAGAAAACGGCAGATTTGGTTGATAACCTGGCATCTAATGATGGTGATTTAACGCTTAGAGTGGATATAGATCGTGAAGATGAAGTAGGAAAGCTAGCTGACGGGGTAAATTTATTTGTCTCTAAGACTCACGATATTGTGAAGGATATTAGCCAGCAATTGGCGTCAGTAGGGGCTTCTGCTAATAGTAGCTCACAGATATCAACACAAACAAACGAAGGGATACTGAGACAGCTTAACGAAATAGAGCATGTTGCTACTGCTATCACTGAAATGACAGCCGTAGCGGCTGATGTCGCTCAAAATGCAAGCTTCACGGCTGAATCGGCGAGCAAGGCTAAGGAGTCTGTCGTTAAAGGAGCCGATAATGTCAATGGTAGTGTTAAGGCTATTTCAGTGTTGGCTTTAGAGATGGGGCAAGCCAGCCAAGTGATGGCTCAGTTAGCGCAGGATAGTGACAATATTAGTAGTATCGTCGAAGTCATTCGTGGAATTTCGGAGCAAACTAATCTGTTAGCATTAAACGCCGCCATTGAAGCAGCCAGAGCGGGCGAGCAGGGGCGTGGGTTCGCGGTTGTTGCCGATGAGGTGCGGACCTTAGCGTCGAAAACTCAACAATCGACCGGCGAGATTCAAACGCTCATTGATAGTCTGCAGCTTCGCACTCGCGAAGCGGTCGATGTGATGGCCAACGGTAATGAATACACCAGTAACTGTATCGAAAGTGCAGAGGCGGCTGCGGTGCAACTAAACGTTGTAGTTGAAGCGATTGCATCGATTGATGACATGAGCGCGCAAATTGCGACCGCGGTTGCTCAGCAGCAAACAGTTACCGAAGACGTAACGCGTAACATCAATATAATTAACTCAGTGGCGCAGGAGGTCGGCGCGGGTGCCACCGCGACCGATCAAGAAAGCAAAGAGTTATTAATACTAGTCTCTGGTTTAGAAAGTCAGATTAATCGCTTTAAGTATTAGAACACCTCAGCGCCTATCTATAATACGATAGGCGCAACAATTGTTGGTAAGTCGCGACTACATTTCCCTATCTTTATAAAAACAATGAACTTCGCTAAGCTTAGGTTATCCAATCTATTTGCCTATAATTTCTATAAGGATATTTTATGAAGAAGTCTATCGTGAGCTTGTTGGCTCTGAGTGTGTTATCTGGTGGGGTATTAGCAACGCAGGTGGATGTTGATAGTGCCCTAAAAGCACGCAATATTGCGTTGGCACAGCAAGAGTTTTTGACACTGGAGAGTAATGAGAAAGTCAGCTTAGCGGGTAAAATATTACAGGCGCGGATCTATCTTGCACTGGATAAAACCGAAGATGCCTATGATTTATTAGAACCTTTAATCAAGGGCAATAGCAACCATGTAGAGCTTCACTTGAGGTTTGGTCAAAGCGCCGTGGGTATGGCACAAAAAGCCAGTATTTTTTCCAAGTTAGGTTATGCCAAAGAAGGGCGTAAAGCGTGGGAGAAGGCCGTTGAAATTGACCCAACACATATTCAAGCGTTGGAGAATGTGATTGGCTTCCACACAGGGGCGCCAAGCATAGCGGGAGGCGATAAAGACAAGGCAAAGGCTTACATCGAAACTCTTAAGAAGCTCGATTTTGAATTGGGTACTTTCAAATTAGTGATGCTGCATTTAAATGAAGAACAGTTTGATTCGGCGCATGATGCAGTTAATCAGGGTATCGAAAAAATGCCTATCAGTAGTGACTTACTCTTTTCAAAAGCGCTAGTGCATACGGCTCAAGAACAGTGGGATGATGCTAGAAGTAGCCTTGTTAAGGCCTTAGAATATGCGATTGACGACCAACAAAAACAACAAGCCTTGTATCAACAAGGGCGCGTGGCTGCTAAATCTGAACAAGAGATTCAAAGCGGTATTGACGCGCTAACAGCACTACTGGCGATGCCAGAACCAGCGCGGGCCAATTGGGCTAAACTGCGTTTAGCGCAGCTTTATGTCATGACCCAAAAGGTCACGCTTGCTCAAGAGTTACTGGAAGAGATTGATGATCCGCAAGGTCCGCTTAAAGATGAGGTTAAAAAACTAAAACGTAAGATCAAGAAAATGTCTTAATAGCCATTTGACATTGGAGTTTAGATTTCGCTCTTTTGACATCGGTACGGCAACCTGATGTCAAAAGGCATTACATTTAATCATCCGCACAGGACTCCACTTCACGCATCTCTTGTCCTTGGGTGATCGTAAAGCACTCATCAAGCAACGAGCAATAACATGCACTCATGGTGATGTTGTGGCGTTCGCTGTTTAACTTATCCCAAAACTTTATATTTTCTGGCGAGTTGCCTCTTGCGAAAGCTATTGAGCGGGTCTCCTCACCGCTGCCAAGAATACTATTGGTCATTGATCTGGTCAGAATACGAAAGTTGACAAGATCTTTTAGTTCAATCATTTTTGTTAAATCTTCTTGCTTAATGCAACATGCGACAAAGAGCTTAAACGGATTGTGAAATGTTTGGTCTTGATACTTATAGCTAAACTTCTTAATCAGCGCGGGACCGACACCAGAATTGGTTATGTCAAAGTTAATTTCCATTATCTTCTCTTCGGCGTTGTAATTGCCGGTGTCTAACGTTAACCAAGGCCACGTTGCCGCTTTAACTTGCTTTTTCGCCGCGTCAGCTTGGAGATAGGTGGCATAAAAAGACGCGGATGAAATCAGTATTGCACATATCGCGAGCATTAAATTGAGCTTGTCGCTCGAGAAGAACGAAGCTGTTTTCTTATCTGTCATTATTATCCCAATTATCCGAAGAGTGTTGCCTATTTAGCATAGTCTAACAATCTAGTTTTTACAGTGGTTCTTGCTAAACAGAAATATCAATTGAGCTAGCTTCGCATTACAACCTTATCCTTAAAACTTAACCTGTCTATCCGCTGAAACGGTGTTATTTCGCCATTTAATAGTCTATTGGGAGGTTATGAATACGTATGTAATCCATTGCGGTTAGCGTTAGGTGTTGGCTAACATTGTAGGCTAAATATTAACCAGTCACTTATTTGTGTATCAATGAGGTTTCGTGATGAATGCCATAATACTAGCTAAACAGTGTGTTAAATATGTTCTTGTTGTTAGTTTCCTTGTTATTTCTTTTAGCAGCCATTGTGCCATTAACCCCAGCGGGCTCGGTGCTAGTTACAGCGCCGATAATCAACAGCTTAATTTTCGAGTATATTCGGCTAGCGCGACAAGAATCGAACTGTATCTTTATGATCAAGCCACTGGCGCCCAAGAAGTTGCCCATTACGCAATGAGTAAAGACAGCAACAATATTTGGTCGGTAACCGTCGCTAGCAATAGCTTGAATGCGCCGGCCGGTGATGCTGTGTTCTATGGCTACCGCGCTTGGGGCACCAACTGGACATTTGACGCGGCATGGCAGAAAGGCAGTAGTTTAGGCTTTATCAGTGATGTTGATGCCTTAGGTAATCGTTTTAACCCCAATAAGCTACTCAGCGATCCGTACGCTAAAGAGTTAAGTCATGATCATTTAACGCCACAATGGAATGACGGTACGATTTACGCATCGGGTAATAATTATCGTCATATCGATAGTGGCTTACAGGCACCTAAAGGCGTTTTATTCCCGGCTAGTGAGCAGTCAGTTGGTGTGAAACCAACACGCGCACTAAAAGATGATGTAATTTATGAGGTTAACGTTCGTGGGCTAACCCAAAATGACAGCAGCATTCCACCGCAATACCGTGGTACTTACCATGGCGCAGCGCTTAAAGCAGCATACCTAGCGGATTTAGGGATCACTGCGGTTGAGTTTCTGCCGGTCCAAGAAACCCAAAATGACACTAACGATGTGGTGGCGTCAACCGATGGCGATAATTACTGGGGTTATATGACCCTCAATTACTTTGCGCCTGATCGCCGATACGCCAGCGATAAATCGATGGGCGGTCCGACCCGAGAGTTTAAGGCGATGGTAAAGGCCTTTCATGATAAAGGCATTAAGGTCTTTATTGATGTTGTGTATAACCACACTGGTGAAGGTGGCGCTTGGATCAATGGCGATTCATCGACCTATAATCTCTACTCGTGGCGTGGCTTAGACAATCCGACCTACTATTCATTAACGAGCGACAAGCAGCATTCATGGGACAATACTGGTGTTGGTGGCAATTACAATACCGTACACCCAATCGCGCAAAACGTCATTATTGATTCAATCGATTACTGGCAAACCGACTTAGGGGTAGATGGCTTCCGTTTCGATCTCGCCTCGGTGTTGGGAAATACTTGTGAACACGGCTGTTTCAACTACGACAAAATGGCACCGAATACCGCGCTAAACCGGATCATTAATGAATTTACTGAGCGCCCAGCGTGGGGCGGCGTAGGGACTGATTTTATTGCTGAGCCTTGGGCTATCGGTGGTAATTCATATCAAGTTGGTGGTTTCCCGGCGGGTTGGTCAGAGTGGAATGGCAAATATCGCGACACCATCCGTAAAGATCAAAACCAAATGGGCGTGGCTGACGTTACCTTGGGCCAACTGGCGGATATGTTTACTGGTTCAGCTTCATTGTATCAAGACGATGGACGAGCACCGTGGAATTCGGTTAACTTTATCGTTGCTCACGATGGCTTTACCTTAAAGGATTTATATTCTTGTAACAGCAAGAACAATACCCAACCGTGGCCTTATGGTGAGTCTGATGGTGGTGAAAGCAGCAACCATAGCTGGGATCAAGGCTGGGCCAACCAAGCGCAAGAACAGCGTAAAGCGGCTCGTAATGGTTTTGCATTATTGATGCTTAGCGCAGGAACGCCAATGATCACCGGCGGTGATGAATACTTACGCTCCATGCAATGTAATAACAATCCCTATAATCTTGACTCGATTGCCAATTGGTTAAATTTCGATTGGAACACCGCTCAAGACAACTTCAATAGTTTTGCTAAAGGCATGATTGAGTTTCGCAAAAATCATCCTTCATTGCGTCCGAAAAATTTCTATCAAGGCATCGATACGAACAACAACTTCATGGAGCAATTACGTTGGTTTAAGCCTGATGGCACGGTGGCGAGTGATGCCTATTTCAATGATCCAAACAATCACGCGATAGCCTATCGCATCGACAGTTCTGAGCTTAGTGATCCGGCAGCGGCGATATTTATTGCCTACAACGGTTGGTCAGACAGCGTTAATTTCACATTACCTTGGCCGGGCGCGGGTAAGAACTGGTATCGAGTGACTGACACCTCGAACTGGAACGAGAGTATGAACACCGTAAAAGCAGCAGGCTCAGAAGACTTTATCGGTGGCGAATACTCATCATATGGGCTGGGTGCACGAGCCATTTTGGTGTTAATCGCAAAGTAGTCTGCAACTTAAAACTAACTCATAAAAGGAACATCAACATGAAACTTAACATGAAACATTTAATAACAGCGACATTGCTTACGGTTGCGTGTCAGAGCCAAGCATCGGTTATTACCGTGGCACAAGATGACGCGAATAACTATGGCACGCAATGGTCAGGCAATGGCGGGACCGGTTTTGACGCGTGGGATTATATTACCGACAGCGCCAATGGCAGTGCCGGTAGCTTTTTAGCGAATCAAAGCTCAAATAATGATCTCAATAATATCGCTTCAAACCCAAGTGGTAACGGCTGGGGGACTTATGCCAATGGTGATGGTTTTAACCAATTCGAAGCGTATCGAGGATTTGGTGGTAACTCATTGACGACCGCTGGAGAAATACTTAATTTATCATTAGAACACGGCGAAGTAACACAGGGCGGTGCAGTTGGTTTCGTGTTAAGAAATCAAAATATTCATAACGTTATCGGTGATTACAATCAACAAAGTCGCTTTGAGTTTGGTTTTCTTGGTGGCGGTCTCAACTACAGTATTTTTGATGGCCAAGGCGTGATCGATACGGGCATTGGTTACACCGATGGTGGGCTTAATGTCTCCTTTACATTACTAAGCGCCGATTTATATCAATTTGATATTTACAGTGCCTTGGATAATTCATTAATACAAACTCGAAATGGTTCTCTAAATGGCAGTGGTAGCATCGATAGCATCTCGTTGTACAACAGAGACGCTGAGCTGTCGAACGCTTACTTTAACAACTTATCAATTCTTCATACTGTTGTTCCAACGTCAGTTCCTGAGCCATCAACATATTTACTGATGTTAAGCGCGCTATTCTCGTTAGCCGTGCGCAGCCGACGTAAAGCATAAGGTTAATATTCTTACCTCCCGGTAAGAATATGCTGTTTCCACCTTGTTTGATAATGTTATCAGACAAGGTGTGGCGCCTAGTTCATTATGGTGAATCACTCTCTCATTAGTGATCTGCAGTGACCCAGTTAGTATCAACCTCGAACGCTTGTGCATAAAATGGTCTATTATTTATTATTCAGTTAGCATATGTTGTACCTAAATCAATGGCACAAATACTCCTAAATAACAATAATAAGAGGAAGCGCAGCATGGACTCATCGGAATCAATACCATCGCACTCGAATAATCGTACACATCGACGTTATGTACTTTTCTTATTGACCGTCGTTTACGCGTTAAATTTTGTCGATCGGCAAATACTCGTAATACTGCAAGAATCGATCAAATTGGATATGGGACTTTCTGACGCGCAGCTCGGTTTGTTAACCGGTTTTGCATTCGCTATTTTTTACGTTAGCGTGGGTATTCCCATTGCCCGTTGGGCCGATTCAGGTAACCGACGAAATATTGTCTCTGGCGCAGTGGCCGTCTGGAGTGGTATGACAGCACTTTCAGGCCTCACCCAAAACTACTTTCAACTGATGCTCGCCCGCATTGGCGTGGGTGTCGGTGAAGCGGGTGGCAGCCCGCCGTCTCATTCTATTATTTCAGATTATTATCCCGCAGCCGAGCGTGGACGGGCAATGTCTATTTATTCAACCGGTGTCTACATCGGTGTGTTGATGGGTTTTATTGTTGGCGGCTGGGTTAACCAACATTACGGTTGGCGCATCGCCTTTTTTGCGGTTGGTATTCCAGGGTTATTTATCGCGTTGTTGGTTCGTTTTACATTACGTGAGCCAATACGCGGCATGAGTGATGGCGTTAAAGTCATGCCACCGTTAGGTTTTAAAGATACCTTGAGTTGTTTATGGCAGTTAAAATCATTTCGTTTTTATGCGATTGCATCAGGACTGACAGCTTTTTGTAGCTATGGTATTGGTAATTTCTTACCATCATTCTTAACGCGTTCCCACGGTTTTGAGCCAACAGAAGTCGGTATTAGTCTTGCGCTGACATCAGGCCTTGGCGGTGCCATCGGCACGTATTTAGGCGGTCACTTTGCCGATAAATTAGGAGCCAAAGATTTACGTTGGTATTTGTGGGTACCTGCTATTCCCGCCATTTTAGGCCCGCTGTTAGTCACCAGCGGTATGTTGCTGCAAGACAGTACGCTAGCATTGGTTTGTTTATTCTTTTCGGTGGTCTTCGGTGCATTGTATTTAGGTCCTGTTATCGCGATTACACACACGTTGGTTAAACCCAATATGCGGGCGATGTCATCGGCTATTTTGTTTTTAGTGCTTAATTTAATTGGCTTAGGTTTTGGGCCGCTGACCGTAGGATTGCTCAGTGATGGTTTAACACCGTGGCTGGGGAATGATGCATTACGTTATGCTATTGCTGCAATATCGTTTGTCGGCTTGATTGCGATGTGGTGTTTTTATCGGGGAGCGATGTATTTGCCAGAGGATTATAAGCGTCAATCGTTAGATATTGAACACGTGGATTAATTGACTCACAACAACATAGGGTGTTGTGAGTCAGCGCAATTAACCACAGCACTTCTTGTATTTCTTGCCACTGTTACATGAGCAAGGATCGTTGCGTTTTGGCGTTTTTTCAAACGTTGTGGTGACAGGTTTGTTTAAGATGGCATTAAGCTCGTTAATGTTCTCTTGCGCGTCAGTATCAACACTAATATCAGTAAAAAGTTGATGACTTTCAGCCAATTCTTCAACTTCAGTTTTACGCGCTTCGCTATTAACGACGAGTGTTAGTGGGTTTTCTTGTGTACCAAGTTTAACGGTTCGGTCGGTGTTATACCCACCCTTTACGTGGTTTACTCTGGTGTGGATACGCCCTTTATAATACAGATCGTGCATATTGAACTCCGCTAAATTAAATACTTGGTTTAAGCGCGGCAGTATAACCGAAAATTCTAAATAGTCGACCATTGCTTGAAAGAAGCGCAACCTTGCTCTCTTTTAATGGATCGCTGCCTGTTTTTCTTGGCGTGCTTGTTTGAGTATTTGCCACGCTGAGCTTAAGAATAATCCCGCCATAATGAGTGCTACAATTAAGTCGGACCACGCGCTATTGGTAAACCACACACCCGAGGCGGCGAGTAGCACGATGATATTACCGATGGCGTCATTGCGACTGCATAGCCAAACCGATCGTACGTTGGCATCACCATCTTTGTAGCGCATGAGTAACAGCACACTAACGGCGTTGGCTGTGAACGCGGCAACGGCAACAGTGCCCATGGTGAATGCGTCGGGAGTCGTAAAAAGATAGAATTGGTAGAGGGTTGATCCGAACACCCAAAGTGACATGATCACCAGGCTATAGCCTTTAGCCATTGCGACATTACTACGTAGATTAATGGACTTTCCGATAACCCATAAACTCGCACCATAGGTTAAGGTGTCACCTAAAAAGTCTAATGCGTCTGCTTGCAGCGATTGGGAGTGCGCACTGACACCAGCCATCATTTCAACCAAAAACATTACGCCGTTAATCGCGATTATCCACCACAATATGCGCTTGTAGGAATCGCTCATGCCATCAAATTCTTTATCGTGCCCACAGCAACCTGCCATTGTATTCTCCATTAAGTTAAATTCAAACTTAGGATAAAACTTCTAGTTACTAGAGGCTCAAGCAATTTTTTGCTTAAGTTAGCCTTCGATTTCAATGATGAATTCGTCTTCAATAATCACTTCGTCGACCGCTTGTTCTGCTTCAATACCATTGCGACGATTTTTTAATGTATTTTCAACTTTGGTGAGTAGGTTGTCTGGTTGAAAGGGTTTGGCAATATAATCATTAACGCCCGCATCGATGGCTTGTTTTATATTTTCGATCTTATTATGAGATGTCACCATAATAAACTGTAGATGGCGTAAGTCGCTATTGGCGCGGATTATTTTTAGCAACTCAATCCCGTTCATCTTGGGCATTTCAAAGTCGCAAATGATTAGGGCATAATCGTGTGATTTTATTTGTTGTCTGGCGTGAACACCGTCATACGCCACATCGACTTGTTTATGACCACCAGAGTGCAGAAAGGCCTTGATAACATCACGCATCGAGCCCACATCATCTACTAATAGAATTTTTCGATTATTCACTATAACTTCCTTAGGGTCTGTTGATCTTTGTAGCTTGTTTTTGCAGCGAGTTGTTTGGGTTTTGTACAAGGCAGAGCCTGTGTGGTGTAGCTGGCTACACTAATAGGCGATAACGCCGTAGAAATCTCAAACAAACGCTGCCCGAAGGGTTCAACTAGAGACGCCCTGTGCAGCGTTATTCGTCTTTCACTTGGAATAACCAGGCCACAATCCTCATGCCTTGCTCAGAACACCTCTAGTTGAACAAAATTCAAGCGCAAAAGATCAACAGACCCTATTACTGAGCAATAATAATATCTTATTGCATTAACGTGATAGTTCGCAACCCAAACGCTAATGGCAGTAATATTTGTCGACTGAGATATCTCAGGAATGGCTTTTATTGGATGGTGAGCTGCTATACACTTCATTTTATTTCATTGTCGTTATCTTATGCCATTTATTACAAATTCTGAGGCCACCATTCGGCGCCTAATTAGTCTCTATCAAGCGTGTAAGCCGCAAGAACAGACTATTTTACGTGTGTTAGCGGTGACCCATAAAAGAGTTGGTCAAACTAAGTTTAAGGCAATATTAGGGGAGTTAAAGCATTTCGATAGCTTTAGTGGAACCAATCTTGCGAGTCTATTTACGCCTAAACTGCGTGACCTATGGGTTAACTTAGCGATAATTGATAGCACCGCCAAGGGGCTGATAGTGCATACTCTATTGGCCAACTACCTCTGTGAGTTAAGTGTTGAAGATGGCAGCTATGAAGAGATAATTGATGCCGCTGAGCAAGTAGTGCCAGTGCATCAAGTCATGCATTGGGCACGACCTGAATTGGCCGACAAACATCGTGTTATGCGTGATTATTTTTTTCGCAACCGCTTCGATGTCTGTAATGAGTTATTAGAAGTTCATAAAAATCCTCAAATTATTAATCATCCAGTTAACATCGGGTTGGTTGAATTGTGTTTCTTCCCGTTTAACCCGGAGATATTCGCGCGCTTATCAGCATCGATGCAATATCAAGCCTTTGCCACCTTACTCTATCAACTACGATACAATCTGCGTTGCAGCACACAAGTGGTTGAATTATTAGCACAGACGGTCGCTAGTGAGCCTGACAATACTAATTTACGCCTGTTGTTGGCAGAGCAGTATGTGTTGACTAATCAACCTGAACAAGCCTTGGCTCAACTCTCATCGCAAGACGTTTCTACTTATGCCTTACAGTTACAGGGTTGTGTCGCATTTTTAGAAGGGCAGCCGGCACTGAGTGTCGATTTTTTCGAGCAGGCGATTAAGGCTAAAAATAAGATTAACCGCCGTAAAAAGCAATATATCTGTGGTGATACCGGGTTGTTTTATGCGTTTGCGTTATTGCAACTAGGCAGTGATGCCAAACCTGCCAGTTTGAACGCGTTATTGCAAAGCATTGAGTATCAGTTCAGTGATACAAAATTGTTTAATGAACATCGTGCTAGCTATTTAATCATTAGTAAATTCGCGATGATCCTGACGGGGAAATCGACCAAGTTCATGTTGCTCGATCCTGATGATAGTTCATATACCTATTTCACCGAGTTAAAAACACTGATTGGTGCACTCTGTTTGCATTGGGCCAATGAAAAACTCAGCCCTCGCTATATGGCGGCACTTGAAACTGCCGCTGAGTACTTCGTCGATATGGAACTTGGGGTATTTTCTCAAATCGCGCAGCAGTTGCTTTATCATGGTGGAAATTTAGCTGAAAAACCTCGTGTTGTCGGGCTTGATATTAGCAATTTGATTACTCGTAAAGAAGCTTGGGCGCTGGCGCTTGAACAGCTTATTGCGTTGGATGAAACCGTGGTAGAACAACCTCAAATAGTGGCCAAAGAAAGCCGGATTATTTGGTTGTTAACGTCAAATTACTATGGCTATTCGTTTGAGGCGAAGGAACAAAAACGTAGCAAGAAAGGCTGGTCAAAAGGTCGCACCATTGCCTTAAAACGATTAAGCAGTGAAATGGAAACGTTTGATTATTTAAGTGAAGGCGACAAGGCCATGTGCAAGGCCATCACGGGGAATTATAGTGGCGGTTATTACGGTCGAGATTATTTTGAACTCGAAGGCTACAAGGCACTATCGGCGGCAGTTGGCTTAGATAATATTTATAATGAAGGCGATTTGGAGCAACCTATTGTGGTTGAGCGGGTTGAACCTGAGTTATTAATCACCCAAAACAGCAATGGCTTCTTGCTAAGCATGGCGAATATCCCGAGCGATGTCGATAGTAGCGAGTGGAGCTATTCACTCACTAAGCATTCGCACAATGTTTATTGGCTGACGCGATTCGATCCTAAGCATCTACAAATTGCGGGTATTGTTGGCGAGGGCGGGATTGTGGTTCCGCAAGCCGCTAAAGATAAAGTTCTGCAAAGCATTAGCGCGATTGCGCCGATGCTAAATATTCAATCCGACATGCAGGGGATTGACACTGGCGTTGATACCGTGATTAGCGACAAGCGGCTGTTTATTAATATTGAGCCTGCCGGTGAGGGCTTGATGTTCGATTGTCATGTTGAGCCGCTGGGCCAAGATGGTCCTAAGTTGTCACCGGGATTAGGGTTAGTGACGTTTGCCACTCAAATTAATGATAAACGAGTGAGTACCACACGTGACTTATTACAGGAACAACGCCAATTACAGCTATTAACCGAGCAATGCCCAAGCTTCGAGCAAATGATTGATTGTCGTTTGGTGAGTGAACGCTTAGACGATGCGTTGTTTACGCTGGAACAATTAGAACATGCCTGTGTTAGTAATGAAAATATTGATAGTGAACACAAACTTGACGTGGTAATGCAATGGCCTAAAGGTAAGACGTTTAAGCTATCAACTAAGCTTAGTAGCGATCATTTAAAGCTCAGTATCACTAAGCAAAAAGAGTGGTTTGGTCTTGAAGGGACATTAGAAGTGGCCGAAGACCGCGTGATAGAGCTTAAGACCTTGATGTCACTTATTGCGCAATCGAGTTCACGCTTTGTCCAGCTCGATGATAACCAAATATTATCGCTGACCGATGAGTTACGTAAGCGCTTGCAAACCTTAGAACAGGTAACGGTGGACGGTAAGTTCCATCCATTGGCCAGTCCACTTATCGATGGTGCTACGCAAGGGATGCGCTTGAAAACCCTCGATGCGTGGCAGCGCCAGCGGGATATATTGCAACAGGCAGAGGACTTTGAGCCCAAATTGCCATCCACCTTGCAAGCTGAGTTGCGTGATTACCAACTTGACGGTTTTAACTGGGCGTCACGTCTGGCCTTTTGGGGCGGCGGTGCGTGTTTAGCCGACGACATGGGGCTGGGCAAGACTTTGCAAGCGCTAGCCGTTATTCTATCCCGTGCTAGCGAAGGGCCAACGCTGGTGTTAGCGCCCACTTCGGTCTGTTTTAACTGGCAACAAGAAGCGCATCGTTTTGCACCGACTCTTAAGGTGAAGATGTTTGGCGAGAGCAACGATATCGACAAACGTGAGCAATTGCTTAATGAATGCGGTGCGTTCGATTTGGTGATTTGTAGTTACGGTATCCTACAACGTGAAGGTGAGCGTTTGGCCAAAGTGAAATGGCAATCGATTGTCGCCGATGAAGCGCAAGCATTGAAAAATCCGTTGGCGAAACGAACCCAAGCGGCGATGGGATTGTCCGCTCACTTTAGAATGATCACCACCGGGACACCGATTGAAAACAATTTGACCGAACTTTGGACATTATTCCGCTTTATCAATCCAGGATTATTAGGTAGTCAAAAGGAATTTCATAAACGCTTTGCGGCGGTGATTGAAAACACCAAAGAGTCTGACAAAGGGGCGATTGTTCGCGCCAATCAAGCATTGCGTCAGTTAATCAGCCCGTTTATTTTACGCCGAATGAAAAATCAGGTGTTAACTGAGTTGCCTTCGCGCACCGAAATTAATGTCTCGGTTGAGCTTTCGGAAGAAGAAATTGTGTTGTATGAGGCGCTGCGCCAACAAGCGGTTGAGAACCTTTCACAAGGAGACATCGCTGAGGGGCAGCATCATATTAGAATGCTAAGTGAATTAATGAAATTACGCCGCGCTTGTTGTCATCCATCACTGGTAATGCCTGAGTCACTTATCGCCGGATCTAAGCTCAAAGCGTTTGACAATCTGATGAATGAGCTGATTCAAAATAATCATAAGGCATTGGTATTTAGTCAGTTTGTTGGTCATTTGCAAATTCTTAAACGCCACCTAGATGCCAAAGGTATTAGTTATCAATACCTCGACGGTTCAACACCTGCTACGTCGCGTCGTAAAGCCGTCAACGAGTTTCAGGCGGGCAACGGTGATGTCTTCTTAATCAGCTTGAAGGCTGGTGGCTCGGGACTTAATTTGACCGCGGCAGACTATGTCATCCACATGGATCCATGGTGGAATCCGGCGGTGGAGGATCAAGCATCAGATCGCGCTCATCGTATGGGGCAAACACGCCCAGTGACCATCTATCGATTAATCGCTAAAAACACCATCGAAGATAAGATTGTCGCGCTTCATCAACACAAACGCGACCTAGCTAATAGCCTGCTTGAAGGCACTGATGGCATTAGCAACTTATCCGCCAATGACATGATGGCGTTATTGCAAACGCCGCTTTAGCGAGGCTAAGATGAATATTAGAGCGGCAATCGCATTCATACTGGCAGCGGTAACATTAGCCATCTGCGGTATCGGATATGGTGAGTACGTCCAATATGTTGGCTTCCCTGATGGCTTCGCGACTGATTATGAGCTAGTAATGAGGATGACGTTTATCGCCATGGCGCTGCCGCTATTGTGTCTGTCGTTAGTACTGTTGTATTTGGCGATAAGTGGCAGAGCGAGAAACCGTGCAACAACACTTAATAAGTGCACCTTAGCTATCGTGTTGTTGGTTGCACTCTTCTTTGGATTTGATCTCTTGTTCTATCATTACCTTGACCACGGGCAAGGCGGCTAATTCTATTCATTTTGACCTCACACCAAACATACTTCCTTTCAGGAATTTTACTCTATCACAATGAATTAACGGTCAATGCTCAGTGAGTTTCCTTTGGCGCGAGAGATACACGCGGTGATTTTTTGGCCGCTCGCGTGTTCATTCGCACTGAGAACGCAGTCTCGATGTAATATTTCTCCGGCACTTACATGACAGACACAAGTGCCGCAAAGCCCCATTTCACATGACGTTGGGATATCAATATCCACCCTTTTTGCGGCTGCAACGATGGTTTCGTGTGCGCCGACCGTGACCACTTTGTTTGAAATCGTTAGCACCAGTTCAAACGGCTTATCCTCAACAATATTAGCTGAAATATCGTTAATTATTACGCGGCGATTAAACTCCTCAAAATGAATGTTTTGGCGGCACCAGCCACTACCTTCTGCTTGGTCAATAATATGCTGCATAAATAATGAGGGGCCACATAAATAGAGTTGCTTCTCCTTATTGCCATGCCCTATAAGTTTTTTAATATCATATTGTTGAAGTTTTCTATTGGCGGTGAAATGGCATTGTATATGGTGTTTAAATGGGCTCTGCCCAAGTGCGTTAGCAAATGGCAGATGTTCACTGGACCGCGAAAATATGTGGAGTGTAAATTTTTTATCAAGGCTAAACAGATACTGCGCCATTGTCAGTAATGGTGTTATCCCGATGCCTGCGGCGATTAACTGATAGTGCTGGGCGTCACGGTCGAGTCTAAAGTTGTTTTTTGGAAAGCTAATTTTTACTTTTTTACCGACGTTGAATGTTTGATGGAGCGTCTTAGAGCCACCGCGGCCATGATCATCCCGTTTGACGGCAATAACGTAGCCCTTAGCATCCAGATCACACAACGAATACTGACGAATAAGCCCGTCCTTAATATGAACATCAATATGAGCACCTGGCGCAAAGGCGGGTAAAATCGCATCGCTGCCCGTACATAATAGATAGCGCTTAACATCGATTGATATCTCGTCGATCTCGGTAATCACCACGGTTAATAATGGATCGATTTTTACTCGCATCATTGCTGGCACATAGGTTTGCTCAATTACATGGCGGCGAGGGATCTCACGTGCTAATAAATTGTGACCGAGTGCCCACACTTTTCTATATCGGGTCCATGGAATGGATGGGAACAGGTGATGAATGGGATGCAGATCTTGATTGGTAATTAATAGGCCTGCCCATAAAGGCATTGTGACTATCTCGGTCGCTTCAAATGGTCGTTCGCTTTGCTTAATCCCTGCCGGATGAGGTGCATGGGCAAAAAAGTAAACCAAGATGACATAACCAACACGTTGCGGGATTAAATACACCAGTAAAAAATCTATCGCATATGAGGATGTCAGCCAGACACCATACCAAGTAATAAAAATGCTAGTGGTGATGATAAAACTCATCCGATTGACGGCTGAAATATCACGCCAATGCCTGCTCACCCACATCCCCCAATACAAGTCTTTAACTAAGGCATAAAGCATACAGCGAATAAATCCACCTTGTGAAAACTTGATATCAGGGTCAAGCTCCGCATCGCCCGTATATTGATGATGTCGCAAATGCAGCAGTCGATATAGCGTGGTCGACATTCCGGGGAAGTAAATAAATGCCCCTATCGTTCCCGCCATATCATTTAACCAGCGATATTTTGAAACCGCGCCATGCGTTGCGTCATGAATGATAGTGAACATCGACAACATGCTATAGCCATTGAGCAGCATCATCACTAAAAATGAAATGTCACCCGCTAAATAAGCCGATGTACTCATAGCGAACGTAGCATAGCCAAGTACAGTATATAAGATTTGAGCCCCTAATAGCGGAGTCGTATTTAGCTTGATAAATTGTGGATGTTGGCTAATTTGACGCAAAATCCCGTTTACTTTATGGAGATGTTGAGTCGTCATAACTGTTCCTCATACGGTGCAGAAACATTCAATATTTCTGCCATTTTTTCACGATCTATCGCCAATACGTTACCGCCGCCGCGGTGATATTTACGCCAGGCCAGCGCAATCGGATTTTGCTGTGTGGTCGCAAATGGATGTTGACTCGGATGGTATTTTTTGGAAAAAACCTGACGACAGTTCCACATCATCTGTGAAATTAAATTCGCTAAGAACAACCCTGATCTTAAGGTTTGCCATGGCGACTTCATGAATCCTTCAACACGACACATATGCCAATATGCAGACCACGTTTCTTTAACAATATGAAAGAATGCCGATAGCACCATTTTTCGACGAAAATATTCATCATCGGGGAAAAAGTGTTTATAGACATCAAATGCAACGGCGCCATGCTCAACTTCTTCCACTTGATGCCATATCCAAAGGGCTTTGATATTAGGATCTGCGTCTGCAAACCATTTGTCGAAATTATTTAAGAAGATCATTCCAGCTAAAAAGGTAAACGTCTCATAGCCCGCGGTAAAGCCAACGAGCGACCGAAAGTCATCTGACTGATAACGCTTTTCAAACGCCGCTATTACTTGATCTTCTAACTGTTGTCCTTTCGAGTATCGACGTTTAAGTAATTGATTAAAACCTAAGAAGGCATTGGCGTGTTGGGCTTCTTGACCAATAATGGCATTCACTTCTTCGCGTAATTTAGGTGAACTTATTTTTTCTTTGGCTTGTGCCATCGCGACAATTAAATACTTTTCAAAGAATGGCACATGCAGATTCAGCGCATTGGCAAAAACCGAAAAAATCGGGCTAGTACGACTCCATAAAACTTGTGACGGCGCAAGGTCTGAGAAATCGAAATCCAATCGACGTACTTCAATATGTGCCATTGGCCGCATATCGATATCACTATTTTCTACGGAGATATCATCACTGGATAACATTCTGCTCTCCTTGACCATTGCGTATTGGCGAGCTCAACAACGTCACCACAATATAAAGTAATGCAAAGACTGCAATCATGGCTGCACCGTAGGCTAGACCACCGGAAAAGTTGCTAGGACCAAGTAGATTATCGCCAAGGCTTAAACCATGATTAGGGGCAAAAACAGCAAGGATATAGAAGCTGCTATTGCCCCAAATAGTCAAAATGACCGCTGATTTAAGCCGCTCTAACACCTCTGAAGTTAACTCGAAAACCACTAAAACAGCGCTAAACACGAGTGCCATGATCCCGTTTAATAAGCAGCCAATATGCACCGCACGCCATCGTGACGGCTCACCAAGATCACCTTGGTAAAGCACAAAAGGGAAAGGCGATAGACTCACTTCGCCGAGTAATGAAAATGCCCACGCAAAGCCCCCTAACATACCAAGTAACATCACGGCGAGCGCATTTTTTACGATATAAAAACGGGCGTTATTTATTGATAACTGCATAAATACTGGTCCAATCAATTAAAGATACCAATCAGTTTATGAACAAATAACCATCATGTATCGTATAATATGTACTCTTTAATATCAGAAAACGCTCATTAATGACTAAAAATAAACAAAACACACCACAATTGGTCGAGAATGCCTTGCAGACAAAGCCAATTGTTAGCCATCATTTAATGACCGATGGCGAGTTGATTTTTGAGCGTTATATTTGTGCGGCGATGAAATTTATCGTTAGACCGCTGCCCGATATTTTAATTGGCACCCAGTTTGGGGGCACTAAGATCATTGGCGAGGCGGTAGAGGCCGAGTTTAAAGCGGATTTTTTCACTGGGTTTTCGGTTGTGGTTCCTGCTAATCAGGTTACAAAATGGCACTTTGCGGGGGTGACAGATGTTTCACTATTATATATTGCACCAAATCCAAAACATCCGCAGCTAAAAGCAATTGCCAATCAGCTTAAAGAGGTTGACTCGCCGCTTGCAATCACCGACCCTTTATTATCGATGTGTATTCAACAAATCGCCCAAGAACTGTTTCAACGCCTGCCCAACAAGCAGTTAGTTGATAACCTCACCATGGTGGCGCTTGAACAAATAAGCCGACGATTGAAGCCTAAAAAACAGATATCTATCAGCCCAAACTATCAACAGCTAGGCCGGATCCAGTATCTGACAAAATATATTCAAGATAACCTTTCTCAACCACTAACCATAAAGGATCTCGCTGCACTGATTAAGATTAGTCCGACCCACCTTCGACGTATATTTTTCGCCGCTACGGACAGTACAGTACATCAATTTATTATCCATTTGAGGCTAACTAAAGCGCGAGAGTTACTCATTACTACTGAAGTGCCACTGATACAAATAACAACGGCGCTTGGCTTCAATAGTCAAAGTCATTTTATTGCAGCATTTAGGAGAGCGCATAGTACTACACCTGCACGTTATCGAAAATTGTTTGCCATTATACCAACTCCGACAATTAGCTGATCATTTTTTCTGGCTAAAGTATTGACATTCATGTTTGGATCAATCGAGAACCTTGTATTAATTAATTTTATCTGCGCACAACAAGACCACATATTTATCGGAATTAATGGTATAACGCAGTGAACTCGAAGACTATGCACGCTTACTAGTGAGCTCTTGCAACAGCGCTAGCGCGTCGATTTCGCTTTTATAGCGATGGCTGGCGCCGGCTTGATATTGCTGGCTAAAGGTGTCGAACCATAAGTCGAGCAAATTACCATTGTCTGTCTCGCCAAAGCTACGTAGCACATGAGCGGCGACTTCGGCGGTGGCGAGTCGGTCATCGCCATTGGCTTTGCGTAGGCGATAGCGCTCATCTTGGCTTTCAAGGTTAATCGATAATACTGGGAACTGTTCTAAGTACGGACTCTTGCGAAACATCTTCTTGGCTTCACGCCAACTGCCGTCGAGTAATATAAACAGCGGACGCTTGTTATTATCAAGTGCTGGAACGTCATTAACGACGGTTTGGCTTTCGCTGGCGTAATCTTGTGGGAAGACCACGAACGGCTGATATTGAGGATCGTTGATCACCGCTTCGAGTTCGGGCGCTAGCTCTTTTCGTTGCCAAATAAAGGCATGGGTATCGTCGATGAGGTCTGCAATGAGGCGACCCGTATTACTTGGCTTTAGTACTTCATCATCCCACATTAATAACAAAAAAGCGGCGTTGCTGCTGCATTGTGGTTTATATTGACAGATACAGAATTTTTGCGAGATACGGCAATTTTCGCAACGTTCAATCTTATAACCTCGCGCCTTAAATGGACGGGTACTAATGCTTTTACGATACTGGTGAAGGCGTTGAACGGCGTGCATAATAACGAGCCAAAAATAATACAGAGGAGCATTATACGCTTTAATTGGAGGAGAGGTATACCCGCGGTGAGCAGTTAAACCAACGCTTAAACGCACGGTTGAACGAACTTTGCTCATTAAAACCGAGCAGTAAAGACAGGTCGCCTAAGCGCATCTGTCCGATGTATTTTAGTGTACGCTGTTTTCTCTCGTCATCGAGCAATGTGGCAAAGTGACAATCGGTTTTCTTTAGCTGACGCTGTAAGGTTCTCGGCGACATATGAAAGACATTCGCAAACTGGATTAGGCTGCAATCTTGAAGGTCTGGTTTGCGTTGTAATAACGCAATGATCTGATCTTTTAGGCAGTGATTCGCGTGGAGCTCGCTGAGCTCTTGCTGCGAAATTGCGACCATGGTTTGGTGAAGTTGTGGGTTCTCGCTACGAAAGGTTAGGCTGAGCAACTCACTGGGAAACACAATTTCATTAAATGGCTGATTAACCAATATCTGGCATCCGAGCTGTTGTATCATTTCTTCACGTTGTGCAGTCGTAAAGGGATGGCAAAAACTGATGTGATTGGGCGCTTGATCATCCTCTGGCATGTGCTCGCCAAGCAATTGTTTGGTGGTAGCCAGCCATGTTGCCATATTGCGTAACACGACTTGCTCGCTGCACTGCACTTGTGGTGTCCAGCGCAGGGTTGCACGTTGTTGTTCGATACGAAACTCGGTTTGGCCAATGTTGGCGACAAGTTGATCGAAAGCGAGTAGGTGTTGAATCGCCACGGCTAAATTTTCGCTCGACTCGACCAGATAGCCTAAGACGCCATAATCATAATGATGAATGTCGTTACCTAATCTAAGCCCAAACAGCGGATCGTTTAACGCTTCTTTGCCGTAATCTAGCAGCGCACAGTAATAATGAGCCGCTACTCGTTGTTGTTTTCTATAGCGGGAAAACTCTTCAAAATCGATGGCTTGTAATACAACAAGCGGCGTGATCCCGCACTGCTCGATGAAGTCTAATGCACTCGAAAAATAGCGTTGTGAAGTCGTTTGCACCTGAATACTCTAGTGTCGCCTAAAGACAAAAATATTGGCATAAATTGGCAAGCATGTCACTCGCTAATTATTTATGCTGGGTATATTCCCTCAACAGGCCAAAGATTTATGCTGACGATTAAATTAACACAATCGATTAAGGCGAGCCGACAATCAGTGATGATGGTCTTGCTTGAACACGACAAACTGCATCGTTTCTTCGATGGTCAATTTGAGCAAACTAAACCCGAAACATCGGGGCAGCCATTCGGGGGCGCGGGAGCAATTCGGCGAGTTAGCTTACATGGTCAAACATTTTTCGAGCAGATTATTTCGGCCACCGAACAACACATCTGCTATCGGATTATCGGTCAAGGTCCCGTCTCTGAACACCAAGGAGATATAAGGTTGTTGAAGGATGGCAAGCATAGCCAAATCGAATATTCCATTCGATGCAAAGCGCCGTGGTGGCAACCAACGTGGTTAGTTAGGGCAATCATCATGCGTGATATTGGCAACGCACTGAAACGACTCGCGAGGTTTTATGATGAGTGTTGAAATTATTTTGCTGGCGTTAAGCCCAATATTTTTATTGTGTGTTGTGATTGAGTTTGCAAAGCATCGCGCTAAATACGATATCAAAGATACGCTGGCTAATACCGCACTGGCGTTAATGCATCAAGGGGCTGACGCGCTATCGTTGTTGTTATTAATGCCCTTGTTTTATTGGTTATTTGAGTTTCGGTTGTTTGAGGTTGAGCTGAATGTAACGACGATCTTGCTGGCATTTGTAATGCAAGATTTCTTGTATTATTGGTTTCATCGCGCCTCACATCATGTCCATTGGCTGTGGGCTGCCCATGTGGTGCATCACAGCTCCACAATTATGAATTTTAGTACCGCATTTCGTCAGAGTGTTATGTATCCGGTGGCGGGTATGTGGTTGTTTTGGACCCCGATGATATTAATTGGCTTTGAGCCAACCGTGGTATTGATTGTTGTTGCTTGTAACTTGGCTTTTCAGTTTTTTGTCCATACTGAGACCGTTGGCAAGCTTGGTTGGGTTGAGAAGATCTTTAATACGCCCTCGCACCACCGAGTCCATCACGCGATTAATGCCGGATATATCGATCGTAATTTTGCGGGCGTGTTGATCATTTGGGATAAGATGTTCGGTACTTATGTCGAAGAGGATGAAAACAAGCCGTGTCGCTATGGGATTATCGGTCAGCTTGCAACCAATAATCCGCTGGTGATTAGTTTTCATCAATGGCAGCATATGTTTGGCCAAGCTTATCGGGCCAAGGGCGCTAAGGCGACTCTTAAAGCCCTTTTTAGCTACCCAACGAGCAGCCTATAGACGTTGCTGACACCAAGCTTGTTGGGCATCTTTATCGAGAAACGTCCAGGCGATGAAACGACTTATCTTTTGTCCTTGGGCCATATTGATTACTTTTATCTCGAGTGCCCCGGCTTTCTTGAGGCTTTTCTTTAACGGGCTTAGGTTGTCTTTTTTCGAGACTAAAGAGCTAAACCACAGCACTTGAGCGCGGTATTTTTTACTTTCTCGGATCATTGTTTTAATAAAAGCGACTTCGCCACCCGGACACCATAGTTCGGCTTTTTGACCGCCGAAATTAAGCTTGTCTTGACCATTGTTATTGGTGCCAAGATTGTTACGTTTTCGAGTCGCACCTTGATGTGCATCGCTTAGTGACTGATGAAAGGGCGGGTTGCACATCGTGATTTCAAAATAGTCATCTTGATTGATCACACCATCAAAAATGTTATTACTATCATGTTGTAAGCGTAGGTTTATTGCATCACTCAACCCTTGATTATTATCTAATATTGTTTGGCTTGAGGCTAATGACTTTGGGTCAACGTCGCTGGCAATAAACTGCCAATTGTAACTACGTTGACCAAGGATTGGATAGATACAACTTGCCCCTGTACCAATATCTAAGCCGTTAACTTTTCTCGGAATTTTGTTGTTATTCGTTGCTTTTAATAAGTCGGCAAGGTAATGAATATAATCCACCCGACCGGGGATTGGCGGGCATAAAAATCCGTTAGGGATATCCCAATATTCGAGTTGATATTGTGCCTTCAAAATCGCGCCATTAAGCGCCTTAACCGCGTCACTATTGGCGAAATCAATCGATAAATTACCGTAAGGATTGGGACGAACAAACGGCGACAAACTCGGATAGCTAGCACATAATGCTTCAAAGTCGTAATCGCTGTTATGGCGATTACGTGGGTGAAGCTTTTGTTTATTGGACATTAAACCGATTCTTTTTTAGCGCTAGGTAGTGTCTTGGTGCCAATTCTAAAGCTACCGTTCGACATAAACTGAACTACTTGGTCGCGTTTTTTGCCGACTAACACAGGGCCATCGTCCATAAATAAGAAGTTTTTCCAACAACGTTTAAACACTTCCCAGGTCGTTTCGATCACTTGTTGGCGTGAGTTACAGTAGTAAACGACGGTATTATTAGTCCAGGTTAGGTGTTCTAAAATAAGTGCGGGTAAGTCAAGTTCATCACTGTCCCAGCTTGGCTCCCAATTACCTTGCTCTAGCCATGTGTTTTGATTAAAAGCCCAGTCACCTTTCTTAAAAAAGTCAGGATGATCCACTTGGTTACTCACAAAACTATTCCAAAAGGTGGTGGCACGTTGTGATGCCATTGGCTTTATTTTTTCTTTGTCATCATCGCTAATTGGGCAGCTGTGGTGGCGAAAAACCCAAGCTTTGGGATGTTCTTCTAGGGGAATATAGCTCATGATATGGTTTCTGTTGGCTGATTTTAATTGATTATATCAAAGAGCCTGCCAGCAACCTAATGCAGGATAGATGTAATGACGCATCCCAATGACATCAAAGTGAAGTGGTGCCCCTTGGAAGCTGTCTGATAATAGGATGTGATTATTAATGGGAGAACTCCCTGTTTTACTGAACCTTATGCACACCCGTCACTTTCTTTGCGTCGCCAAAGAAAGGCGCCCCGTTATTAGATTGCTGATCTTTATACGTAACACTGTCTTCACGCAGCCGATTTTAATGCGCATCTCGGCTTTGGCATCCTGCGTCGCTCTACCTACGCCATCCATAGCTTCGCCTGCGCGAAAATCTAAAAATTCGTCCATGAATTTTTCTCCTAACAGCGTCCCGTATAAAGGCAACTAAAGGCGGGTTGGAGGCACACTCTGTAATTTTCGATGCAACTTTTAATGGCCTTACTTTCTGGGTAAGTAATTGTTATTAATTATTTAATGAAGCTTCATCCGTGGGCGAACCACTCGCATTATTTTTTCTGCAAACCACAGGGCAATAGTTCTCAGGGTGCCGTGAATCGCTCGTTGGTGCATACGATACAGGGATATGTAGACTAACTTTGCGATTTTACCTTCGATAAACATACTGTTGCTAGTCAGGTTGCCCATCAAGCTGCCAACAGTACTGAAACGGGACAGATTGACCAACGAACCATAGTCGGTATATTTATAATCACGCAGTGGCTGACCTTGCAGCTGACAGATGATGTTTTTCTCGACGTGGCTGGCCATTTGATGAGCCGATTGTGCGCGTGGCGGTACAAATTTACCATCACCTAGCGCAAAGCTACAGCAATCGCCAATGACATAAATGTCTTCATTGGTAGTACTTTTCAGGGTGGGTTTAACCACAATTTGATTGGCGCGATTGAGTTCGAAACAATCGAGATCTTTAATGAAGTCGGGGGCTTTAACACCTGCTGCCCATAACATTAAATCGGCCTTGATTAGTTTGCCTTCACTCGTGATGAACCCTTCACTGTTTGCCTCGCTGATGCGGGTATTTTCCATCACGTTAACGCCGATTTTTTCAAGCTCATTCTTGGCGCTCTGGCTAATGCGCGGTGGTAGTGCAGGTAGAATAGTCGGCCCTGCTTCAATCAGATGAATGTTGAGTTTGCTAGCGGTCATATTACTCAAGCCATAGACCTTCAGTAAATCAGCTACATGATATAGTTCGGCTGACAGCTCAACCCCTGTAGCACCCGCGCCAACAATCGCAATATCAAGCGCTGCGGATTCGTCTTGCTGATGCACGCGCGTAAAGCTGTTAAGTAAGGCGCGATGGAAACGGTCTGCTTGGTTATGGGAGTCAAGAAAATAGCAGTGTTCTTTAACACCGGGCGTGCCGAAATCATTGCTGATACTGCCAATGGCAATCACGAGTTGATCAAAAAGCACTTGGCGTGATGGCAATATCTGCTGGCCATCAGTATCGAGCTGCGCGGCTAAGGTAATAGTTTTATTATCGCTGTCTAAATCGCAGAATGTGCCGAGCAAAAATCGATAGCCGTGTTTAGCAGCATGTGCGCTATATACCACGCCATCTAAATTTGAGTCGAGTGAACCTGTGGCTACTTCGTGTAGCAAAGGTTTCCAAATGTGATTTCGATTCTTATCGATTAATAAAATGTTAGCGCGTTGTTTCTTTCCTAGTTTGTGTCCTAATTGCGTTGCTAGCTCGAGTCCGCCAGCGCCGCCGCCAATAATAACGATGTTAGGAATGGTTGATGTCATGGGGTGATCCTCAGAAAAATTAGAGGAGTGATTGCTAAGACTATTTAGCCACCATTCCTTTAATCTTTCTGATGAGTGAATTATGCGCTATTTTTCGTGACATTACGATGTGCTATTAGTAGTAAAACCTATACTATTTTGTTCTAGTTAAGAGGGGTGGGGTTGTTGCTTTTGCTAGTGAAAATGGCTCAAAATTGTCTCCTTAGTTGAGTTCACATGGCATTGTTGTATCCTAATCATAAAGGGATATTACATATTATTGAGGGAGGTATCGTTAAGGGCTTAATAACGTAAGGACCGAGTGATGAGTAAACTTCCATACATCTTTTTAGCGCTACTCTCAGGGTTCTCGGCCGCGGCTCAGTTAAAAATTAGTACGCCTGTTCCTGTTGATTTTCTCCCCCAAACCGACTCTTTTTTACAATTCACTTCATTAATTAAGCGATCTGGCTTTACTCCTCAATTTCAATTTTTACCATTACGCCGTAGTTTACGCGAGCTCAATAGAGGCAATATCGATGGTGCATTTACAGTTTATAACGACATGCTGCACCAGTTCGATAATATTATTATGGTCGACGGAGCTGTTTCAAAAGCGAGAATAGTTGCGTTTTATCGTGCTGGTAATATTGATGAAATTAATTCGTTAGATGACCTTAAGGAGTACGACGTAGGTTTTCTTAGGTGGTGGAACGAATGGGAGAAGATAGCATCACATGGTAAAACGCACGCCGGTGTACGTGAGCAAACCGTGTTAATGAACATGCTGATGGCTAACCGATTTGATGTCATCATCATGGAGCAAAGTGTTGGGGAGTTCGTGAGGCAGGCGCTTGAGATCCCGGCCAGTCAATTAGCTTCTTCGAAGGTGCTAGCAGAGTTTCCGGTGTATCTCTTATTACATAAAAAGCACACCGTATTACGAGACAGCTTAGGTTTAGGAAGGACACAACAGTTAGCTGAGTAAAACATCTGTTTTAACTTACTTAAGCATAGGCGCTAGTATTTTTTCATCACCATCGATAGTGTGAGTCACTTTGACACCCAATACTTTTGCCAATAACGGCATAATATGAATATTCTCGGTAACGGGTAGCATGACGCTTCGCTTAAAAGCTGGGCCTTTGGCGTAAAAAACCCCGTTCATATCGGTGCTATGGAATTGACTCCAACCATGATCACCAACCGGGCGATGAGAATGCATGCCAATTGCCCAATCTTTATCGGCTAAACAGGCAATGTCTCCGATGCGATTGGATTTTGAGGCGTTAAGCTCACTAGGGATATCTTGATATTGATAACACTCATAATGTTTGGCTACCTTATTGAGCGCAGCAGTGGCTTCGCGCAATGATTTCTTACTGCCTTTGGTGTTATATAGATGAACGATAGGGCCACCACCTTGAATGTCAAATTGTTGAGTTAGCCAACTGGGCATTTTTTCAAAATCAAGAGGGTTTCGTTGGGCCATACCGTGGTCGGAGACAATGACGATATTGACCTCTATCGACAGCTTAGCGAGTTCTTGAAATAGCAATTCTAGCGTGTGATCTACTTTATCGATTGCTTGTGTTAACTCGGGGGAGTCTTGGCCAAAATCATGACCTGCTGCATCCACTTCATTGAGGTACATGGTGGTAAAATGTGGACGTTGTTCGGCTGGTAATTGATACCATTGAATAATTTGTTCAATCCGTTTCGCGTGCGGAATATGACGATCATATTTTTTATAATAGCTTGGTGTGTGACCTGAAATAGCCGCTTCTGAGCCGGGCCAAAAATAGCTGGAGGTTCGCATACCTTGTTGCTCCGCAAGTACCCATAACGGATCAATTAAATAGAAGTCAGGGTTAACTACCGTGTCAGGATTTTTCAATGAGTAGTGCTTTTTTAAATCCGGCGCATAAAACTGGTTAGCGAGGATACCATGTCGTTGTGGGTATGATCCGGTAATGATACTAAGATGATTTGGAAAGGTTTTCGTTGGAAACGATGGACGTAACCCTTCGAGTTGCGCACTGTCTTGTACCCAGTTTGATAAAAAATTTGGTTGGTATTTTTTAATGTAATCCCAGCGAAAGCCATCGATGGAAACTAGTAACACATAAGGTGCTTGTTGCGCTTCAATGGTGTTTTTTTCCTGTTTTTTAACGATGTTATCGTGAGAATTTACTGACACGCTCACGATAAGCGCTAGTAAAACAGATAAAAATTTCATAGTTAACCTTTTAAAATACGATTCAAATACTTGGATGATGAGAGCACTACAGCGCTCATCATCGTTATATAACTTATAGTGTTTATGTGACACTGCGATAAAGCTCGGAGCTTACTCAGCCTTGTGTTGTTTCCAATGATACAACCCTAAGCCGAACAAGACCAAGCTGCCGCCCAATATTGTGCTGCTATTCACGACTTCATTATTGAATTGTGACCCGAGTAATATTGCAAAAACGGGGGTCACGAAAGTCACCATTGCAACACTGGTCGGTGACGATTTTTGTAATATGAAGAAGTAGGCGATGTAATTTATCAACGAGCCAAAAATTCCTAAGTAAACAATAGCTCTAATTGAACGGTTCGTCCACGAACTGGTATCAATGTTGCCATCAAATATCAACCACGTAATAAAGAACAATGGAATACAAAAATAAAGTGCACCTAACGTCGTAGCGAGTGGGTGTATGCTAATTGAAACACTCTTGATCGCGACGCCGCTAAAGCTAAATATAACCATTGCCAATAATATTAATCCAATGCCAATTAATGCATGTTCATTGAGCAATAATTTATGCCAACACACAATGGCTAATCCAATGACTGCGAATGTTAAGGCTACCCAGCGTAATGCCGTAAATCTCGCTTCACCGAGTAATCGCTGTGCAAAAAGTCCTGCAACGATCGGCGATAGGCCAAACAAGAGTGACATTAAGCCTGAACCAATATAGCGTGCGGCCATATAGCTACACATCATGCCGCCAAAGATACCTAAGCCGCTATAACAATATAACTTTAATGCAGGTTTACTAAGCGGTAACCGAATGCGAGTTGTCACCAATATTATGCTGCCAAGTACTGCTGCAATGCACATCCGTAGTAGTACTGCCATGGTTGGAGAGATGCTTTCGCTACTCCAAACAATACCTAACGGTGTGGTTGAGGATACGACAATAACGCATAGGTAGGCGCTCGGCACTTTCATTTTTTTACTCCTTAGTTGTAATACCATTTCTACTAATTGAAATGGTCTGAATAGCGCCGCAGTGACTGAGGAATAATGTTATAGAAACAAAAAAACCGCAGTGGATAGCTGCGGCTCTGGAAAAATAAGTAGGGTCTTGTTATTCCATCGATCGCAGCAACACGCGCATTTGACTGAGTAGCAGCCAGCGCAGTGAGGTGGGGAGTGATGAAATACAAATCGTCAACATATTATTTAAAATCTTTTCATTAATTTAGAACTATCTACATTACGGTTAGATTAAAAATAAAGCAATATGATTTCTTGTTTTTATGTCAGGTCATAGGGTTGAACTGAAATAAAGGGTATTATGATGGCATTGTTAGGCCACCTAAATACTCATCATGAATCCGTTGCAACGAAAGCTTAAATTTGAAAATCGTTTTATCGATCAGCTGCCCGCTGACACTGACTTACTCAATACCCGACGTCAAGTGTATGACGCCGCTTATTCTTGGGCGATGCCGACAGCAACGGCGCAACCGCAGTTAGTCGCATTATCTTATGATGTCGCCCAACAGATTGGTTTTGATTGCGAAGACATGGCCAGTGCGTTATTTGTAGATGTGTTTAGCGGTAATGCACTGCTTGACGGCATGAAACCGTATGCGATGTGTTATGGCGGTCATCAATTCGGCCATTGGGCGGGGCAGCTCGGCGATGGCCGAGCGATTAACCTTGGTGAAGTGGTGACGCCACAACATGGTCATCAGATATTGCAGCTCAAAGGTGCTGGTCCCACGCCATACTCTCGCACTGCTGATGGGTTAGCAGTGCTACGCAGTTCGGTACGCGAGTTTCTATGTTCTGAGGCCATGTTCCATCTTGGTGTGCCAACAACGCGAGCGTTGAGCTTATGCTTAACTGGCGATCAGGTAATGCGCGATATGTTTTATGACGGCAACGGAGCATTTGAACCCGGCGCTGTGGTGTGCCGAGTGAGTGAATCGTTTACGCGTTTTGGTAGTTTTCAGCTGCCATCGCAACGGGGCGACGTTGAACTGTTACGTGCGCTTGCTGATCATTGTATTACGAGTAGCTATCCTGAGTTAATTGAAGAGGATATCGATAAAACGACCTATCTTAAATGGTTCAATCAGATTTGTGAACGGACTTGTGACATGGTGATTCATTGGCAACGGATAGGCTTTGTCCATGGCGTGATGAACACCGATAATATGTCGATAATTGGTGAGACTATCGATTATGGCCCGTATGGTTGGGTTGATGATTTTGACCCCGATTGGACGCCTAATACCACGGATGCACAGGGTCGACGCTATCGTTTTGGCGCGCAGGGAGAGATTAGTCAGTGGAATTTATTCCAATTGGCGAATGCGATTTATCCGCTGATTGGAGAGTCGGCAGGTTTAGAGCAGATCCTTGCAGATTATAGCGAGATGTATCAGGTGAAATGGCGTGACATGATGAGTGATAAACTCGGATTAGCAGCATACCAAGGGCATGACGATCTGGTGTTATTTGCCGAGTTAGAGCAGCTTCTTACTAGCATTGAAACTGATATGACGGTGTTTTATCGCCAACTCGCCAAGCTGACATCACAAAACATCGATAATTGGCTGCAGATTTTAGGCGAAAGCTATTATCAAGAAGAGCAAGTGAGTGAGCAGTATCAACAAGCAATGACCGCGTGGTTAGCGCGTTATGTAGCGCGATTACAACAAGACGAGGTCAGTGACGAGCAGCGCTTAACTGCGATGAATAAAGTTAATCCCAAATATGTATTACGCAATTATTTAGCTCAACAGGCGATAGAGGCGGCCGAACAAGGCGATTATAGCGAGATTGCGATGTTACAAACTCTATTGCAACATCCGTATGCTGAGCAACCGCAGTTTGAAAAGTACGCGGAAAAACGTCCTGAATGGGCCCGCGATAAAGCGGGCTGTTCGGCGCTTTCTTGTAGCTCTTAATGAAATTAGGTGACGATGATTAGCGTTTTAGCCAGCGATACAAGGTTAACCAAACGGGATGACTAAAGTAGCTCAGGTGGTTAATTGGGCGCAAGATGGAGTTAAAACGCTTGTGCCATTCCATCGCTTTGCCGAAAAATTCGACACGGCTTAATCGTTCAAAACCAGTAACGCCTGCGTGATGCCTGAGTGTTTCAAATTTTAGTTGCAGCGCTGGTGACAATTTCTTGAAGTTTTCGTCATAAGCTGTCTTGAGAATAATTAATACTTGGTCGGACTTGATGCATAAATCAATCGCAACGGTTTGGCCATCAACTTCGTAATGCCAGATCTCAGCGCCATTATGCTGGGCGTAATGTTCGAGTAATTTTATATAGAATTGGCCCTGATCGTTGTCGATATTAACCGCAGTCCCCCCTTCACCTTTCCAGCCATTTGACTCGAATTGACCAAAGGTTTCAACAGCACTTTGTACATCTTCGGCGTTATATTGGCATCGCGTGCTTAATACGATCTCTTGTTTGGCACTACGATTGATCACTTTATTATAATTCTGACGCATGTTCTTACCAAGACTGGCAAAGAACGCGTCGAAATCGGTAGCGACCGCTAAACTGCCGGTCGTGATATATTCGGACGATAATATTGGAATTGATGATTCGAACCTGATTGAGTCGACATCTTGCTGTAATAAGTCGATCAGCAGTACACAACCGGGTAGCGCTTGCGATAAGCTATGTAGCAGCGATTTGGTTAACTGATTATCTCTGACCATAAATAAGCCAAGCGGTGCTTGTGACGGTTGGAATGTTGCATAGCGGCCAAAACCAACGCGATGAAATACGCCCGCAGCCACAGGCCCATGTTCGTCTTCACACAGCGCAATAATCTCATCGCCGTTGGCGAATACCTCAAGGCAAATAGCGATAAAGGCACTATCTAATATTGGCTGTTTGATTGAGGCTTGATTAAGGTTATCCCACTGATTAGCAATAACGTTAAATTGCTGACAGGGGTAAATAGTCCATTTCATAGTGGCTCTTTAATCTTAGCGATCATCTGATCGAGTTGTTGCTTGGTCAGTTGATGATGACAGGGGAGTTGGAGAAGGCGTGAGCGATAATCCTGGCTCACCGAACAATCAGAGTATGCTACTTCTTCCCAGCGTAAACATTGAATTCCCCGTTTTCTGAGCTTGTTAAAGTCGTTGGCATCGTCGAGCAAAAACGGCAGTACGTATGGAACACAGTCATTTGTTAATTGGTAGACTAGTGGCTTGCCTATGGCGGTATCGCTTAATGCGGCGCATAGGTATTGATAGTTTTCTCGTCGTTGCTTCACTATGGTATCTAGGTCGCTATGGCGCAGTAAAGAGATTGTATGACTAAAACACCGCTGCTCACGTTTGGTTGAATCGAAATAGCGAAAATCCGATTGTTGCTGGTGGCTTGGTTCGGCGATTTCAGGTTTCGTGAACATGAAGCGTATCTTGTTGATCACTCCAGTAATACCGAGTAAATACAGTAACGCTTTAAACTCAGTCATGGTGCTAACAGACGCTAACTGTTTAGTAGTGGTTTGTTCAAAAACAACGATACCACCATCGATACTCGGCAATATTTTGTTGATCGAACAAATGGTCGCTTGAGCGTACTTTGGTTGTTTGGCGTAGTTGAGCAAGCCAAATAGTGCATGGGCACAATCATGAATGATATCGATGTTGTGATTAGCTATAACACCCGCCAAGACTTCGATATTTGAGATCACGCCAAAATAGTTAATGATTAAACAATGGGTAACGTTATGTTGTGAGATGAGCTGCGTAATATGCTGATAATCGGGCGACAAATCGGGCTGAACACGATAAAAAACACACTCAAAATCTAGATAAATAAATGGCTCTATTGCCGCAGGACAATGATAGCTTGGGACTAGAATAACATTGTTACTGACCTTTAATCTTTGAGCAGCTTGAAATAGTGCGGTGCCGCCTGAATACGTGAAGGTGAGTCCATCAACGTCGACCGGGCCAAAATTGACTAAATCGGTGAGTTTAAATGTGGGGGTCGCGGCGTAACGAATCGATGAAAAATCATTAGCATCGGCCAGTGGTGGCTGAAACTCAATGCTCATCGTTATTGCTCCATTGTCGATCGGTGTGTGTGCAGATACAAATCTTCCATTGAATTGTCAACCAGAGTTCCTTTTTGCTTTATTTGGTGTGAGTATTGATCATTTTATATAAAATGGTCAGCTCATCGTGTGCAGTTTGTAAGCATAAGTATTGCATATAATTTTCAGATAGCCATTGTTTGAACGATTTTAACGCGGGTTGGTTAGCTC
>Ga0209292_1000854_pt1 | contig 38910 bp, 26 predicted proteins | sample GOMGulsemesocosm_2_FD_184634 | JGI IMG/M metagenome (GOLD analysis project Ga0209292, IMG submission 184634) | Methane-oxidizing microbial communities from mesocosms in the Gulf of Mexico - GOM9C Gulf of Mexico (SPAdes) (version 2) | ecosystem: Environmental > Aquatic > Marine > Cold seeps...
AATCCCCTTAGGGATGCCACTTCTATTACCTTTCCAAGGTATACACAGAAGGAGCATTACAGTTATCTTATTACTGAAATATAAGAGTTTAGAGTTTTAATTTTTCCAACTTGTCTTTTGTGATAAAACTTCTATTATTGAAGTCTGGTCTAATTAAATCAGCAGAGTAATCTGCTAGATAGTTTGAAAGATATATTGAATTTACTTGAAAAAGTAATTAATAAATCAATCTGTGTCCCTATCGTCTAGAGGCCTAGGACACCGCCCTTTCACGGCGGTAACAGGGGTTCGAATCCCCTTAGGGATGCCACTTTTTACTTTTCAGTAGACAAGTGAACTACACAAGAAAACCCACGTAATATGTCAATATTACGTGGGTTTTTTTTTGCTTGAAATTTACCATTGGCAGCGCACACATTTCATCTTATAGTACTGAACAATAAAGTAATATTTTATTAAAATACAATAAGGAAGTACTGTGAACGACACTAAATACCCTATTAAAGGTGCCTGCCAATGTGGCAAAGTGACTTATCAGTTATTAGCTGCACCGTTAATGATCGCTGCATGTCATTGCCGACAGTGTCAAAAATTATCCACAAGTGCTTTTAGCATAACAGCGGTAGTTAATAAGACTGACATTAAATTTAGCGGGGAAATGCACGAGTGGAGTAGGTTAGCTGATAATGGCAATACCAATGGAGCTAGGTTTTGTCCTGGATGTGGCAATCGTATTTATCATTTTAATCCTAATGACCCTGATAAAATAAAGCTTAAACCAAGCACGCTGTCAGATACTAGAGCAATACAGCCCACTATGCATATCTGGACCAGTGAAAAACAAGATTGGTTTATATTACCTACCAATTTACCCACACATGAAAAGCAGCCATTCTAATTAGTGGGGTAATTTAGTTTGAATGTTCACTTAATAATCTATGAAGGTAATTATGTCCGAGAATAATAAGAAATCGATCTCACTTATATTAGGTAGCGGTGGTGCAAGAGGTTTAGCTCATATTGGTGTTATTCACTGGTTAGAAGAGCAAGGCTATGAAATTAAGTCTATCTCAGGTTGTTCAATGGGCGCACTTATTGGTGGTGTTTATGCTGCAGGTAAGCTTGATGTCTTTGAACAGTGGGTCAAAGATATTAGTAAAGTAGATATATTAACCTTACTTGATATATCTTGGCAGAAAAATGGCTTAGTAAAGGGTGACAAGATCATTGCTACGTTAAAAGACTTAGTGGGTGATATTGCCATTGAGGATTTACCGATTAAATATACAGCAGTAGCCGCTGATATTGTTAATGAGAAAGAAGTATGGCTTAGCTCTGGAAGTTTATTTGATGCCATTCGAGCATCAATTTCATTACCACTTTTTTTTACCCCATTTAATTATAACGGAGTAGAGCTTATTGATGGCGGGGTACTTAATCCTGTACCGATTGCTCCAACATTTAGTGATAACACTGACTTATCTATTGCTGTGAACTTAGGTGGTTGTGTTAAAGTCATTGATAAAATAACGCCTGAAGTATTAGAAAGTAAGGTAATAAATAAACCCTCCAGCAGAATTAGTAATTTTCTAGCGCGTTTTAAAACAGAGGTTGTGGATCATGCCAAGAGCGAGTGGGGCGCATATGATATTGCCAACCAAGCCTTTGATGCGATGCAAAGTACAATAGCGAGACAAAAACTAGCCGCTTATCCTGCGGACTATTTTGTAGAAATATCGCGTAATGCCTGTGGAACATTAGAATTCGATCGAGCAAATGAGATGATTGAATTAGGCTATGTTATGGCGAACACTAGCTTAGCTGCTTTAGCTACAAAACAGAATATAAACATAATAGAGTAAAGTTAAGGGGTATTTATTGTGTTAAAAGGCATTCACCATGTGGCTATCATTTGTGCAGATTATGAAATATCTAAAGATTTTTATACACGTATATTAGGTTTAACCGTTATTGCTGAAAACTATCGGGCAGGGCGTGACTCGTTTAAACTCGACTTATCATTACCTGATGGTGGACAGCTTGAGTTATTTTCTATTCCTGGAGCTCCAGTAAGGCCGAGTTATCCGGAAGCACAAGGTTTAAGACATTTAGCGTTTAATGTTGATAATATTGAAAAAGTTACTCACTATTTATCAAGTGCGGGTATTACGGTTGAGGCGATTCGAGTAGATGAATATACCAATAAAAAATTTACCTTTTTCAGTGATCCTGATGGTCTACCTTTAGAGTTATATCAAAATAACTAAAGTGATTAAAAACCTTTAGTAACAATAAAAAGAAGGCGTTATAAATGATATATCAGCAAGTAATCGATTTTTGGTTTAAAGAGATAGATCCCGAACGGTGGTGGATCAAAGATACAATTTTTGATGCCGAGGTAGCGGCTAAATTCGAAGCAGCCCATATTGCCGCTAGGCAGTGTGAGTTAGCGTCGTGGCGAACTACTGCTAAAGGTCGCCTTGCTGAAATCATTATGCTTGATCAGTTCTCTCGAAATATGTATCGAGATACTCCCCAAGCATTTTTGTATGATGGCATCGCTTTAGCGCTTGCTCAAGAAGCTATATCAGTGGGTGCTGACAAAGCACTTGAGCCACTAGAGAAAAGCTTTCTATATATGCCATTTATGCACAGTGAGTCTCTAGCCATTCACCAAGATGCTGTTGCACTTTATACCGCTAATGGCATCGCAAGTAATCTTGAGTTTGAAATTAAACATAAAGAAATCATTGAACGATTTGGTCGGTATCCACATCGAAATAGTATACTGAATCGTAACTCCACACCGGAAGAAATTAACTTTTTAACTCAACCCAATTCATCATTTTAGGCGTTTATAATTCGTTTTAATGCACTAAATAACTAAGGTATTATCTTGTATAATCTGTATTACTACCCACTAAACGCCAGTATGGCGCCACACATGATACTTGAAGCGCTTCAGGTTGATTACCAGTTAATTAAAGTTGACAGGAAAAATCAAGGACAAAAATCTCAAGCGTATTTGGCGCTTAACCCTGCTGGCAGAATCCCAACTTTGGTTAAAGACGAACTGACTATTTTTGAAAGCCCAGCTATTTGTCTATACCTTGGCGAAATGCATCCAGAGTCCGAACTTATTCCTCCACTAGGTGATGAAAATAGGGCACAGCTATTCCAATGGATGATGTATCTAACCAATACCTTGCAGGCTGAATTGATGGTGTACTTTTATCCAGATAAGCATTGTGAAAGTATTGAAACACAAAAAGAAATTATAGCCGCACAGGAAAGGCTAATTCATCAAGCACTGGTATTATTAAATAACGAACTTGCCGGTAAAAATTATTTACTCGGTGATAAAATTTCAATTTGTGATTATTTCCTGTTTATGTTGCTTGTTTGGGCCGATGAACTTGAATCTCCTCCGTTAAGTTTCAACAATCTTGCATGCTATTTGAAACGTTTAGCTAAGATGCCAGCGGTCATCACTGTGTGTTCAAAAGAAAACTTAAGCCTTGCTGATTACCTTTAATCTTCAATTATTAATTTATAGCTCGTAAATCATTAATGCCAATTTGATTAAATTTATTCTCAACTCAGAGCTATGCACGATAGTTAATAACAAGGTAAATTTGTTTCGGTCTAGTCATTCTAAATCAAATAAATTTAACGACGTTAGTGGATATTGAACAAGCTCCCAAATGGCGGGTACCTAATAAAAGGCAAAGGCTTACATACGGCGTTATTGATTTTGACATGGACGCTGCACAGATGCAGCTTATTAGAGAATGCAGGAGATTATTCTCCTGAATAACCATTATCTTCAATCAATGCCTTGCCTCTAAGCCTTCTAATTCTCGTTGACTGGGAAAGAACTTAATCAACTTGGTATCAGTAGATTTCGGGCTTTAATTCACCATATCTGCTTTATTTTACCGTTCATAAAAATTCACACTTTAGTCCATCCTTAAAAATAAATTGTCGACAATTATACTTAAGTCTACTTGAGTATTCTCATTTATCAGTTATTATTGCTTTATGTAACTAGGTTTGTCGACAATGTCAATCGTTTGATAAATCTACACCCAATTTATTTAAAGGCACAGATGAGACTATATGCTCTTACAAAATCCAACTAAACAAACCGCGGTTACCACGGCAGATAAGGTTTTTGAACAACTGCAACATGCCATTGTTGAAGGTGAAATGGCTGCGGGTAGTAAAATTAGCGAGCCAGAACTTGCGAAGCGCTATGAAATAAGCCGATCAACTTTACGTGAAGCACTTAACCGCCTAGAAAAGTGCCACCTGATTGAGCGTAAAGCCAATGTTGGTTCACGTGTGGTTGATTGCACTATTGAAGGATTGCTTGAGTTATACATAACTCGTGAGGCGCTAGAAGGTATGGCATGTAGACAAGCTGCACTGAATATGACTGATGAAGAGATCAAACATATGCAAGATATGTTGACTCAACATGCTGGAGATAAAGCGCTGCAAGATGGGGTAGCCTATTACCAAGAAGAAGGTGATGTCGACTTTCATTACAAAGTAATCTTAGGTAGCCACAATCAACAGCTTATTAGCCTTATATGCGATCAGTTATATCACTTAGTGCGTATGTATCGTTGTCAATTTGGTATGCATAGCCCCAGAGCTACCCGCGCTTTTACCGAACATTCAAACATTATTCAAGCAATTAGCGACAGAGATGGCGAATTAGCCGAGTTATTAATGCGTCGACATATTGCGGCTTCACGTAAAAACATTGAAGCAAAAATTGCTCTTCAAAATAGTGATGCTAGTAAGGCAAGTCATAAACATAAGTCATAAAAAATTAGTAAAACATTCGTTCAATATTAATAAATAACTACAAACGATAGTAAATACTTATTCAGTGAAATAATCATCAAAGAGGAAATAAATATGTCAGCACAGTTATCACCAGGCGCTAGGTTTCGTTTAGCTTTAGCGAATAATAAACCGCTACAAGTTGTGGGTACCATTAATGCGTATTGCGCCATGATGGCAGAGCAGCTCGGCCACCAAGCAATTTATTTATCAGGTGGTGGAGTGGCAAATGCCTCTTATGGTTTACCCGATTTAGGTATGACATCACTTAATGATGTTATTGCTGATGTGCAACGTATTACCTCTGCATCAAGCCTACCATTGTTAGTAGATATTGATACGGGTTGGGGGGGGGCATTCAACATTGCCAAAACTATTCGTGATATGGAAAAAGCAGGCGCTGCAGCGGTTCATATTGAAGATCAAGTTGCACAAAAACGTTGTGGTCATCGTCCAAACAAAGAAATCGTATCTACGGAAGAAATGGCAGATCGTATTCGTGCAGCTGTTGATGCCCGTATTGATAAAGACTTCTTTATTATGGCGCGTACCGATGCCTTTGCTCAAGAAGGTCTAGAGGCTGCACTTGAACGTGCCAAAGCGTATGTTGCTGCTGGTGCTGATGGTATTTTTGCTGAAGCGGTTAAAACAGAAGAACATTACCGAGCATTTACTGAAGCGTTAGATGTACCTGTTTTGGCGAATATCACTGAATTTGGTCAAACTGAACTTTGGAATAAAGAACAGTTAGGTGAGTGGGGCTGCGCAATGGTGCTTTACCCACTTTCAGCATTTCGTGCTATGAACAAGGCAGCTGAGTCTGTGTATAAAACCTTATTAGCTGATGGCGATCAGAAAGCTGAAATCGATAACATGCAAACACGTATGGATTTATATGATTACCTTGGTTATCACGATTATGAACAAAAATTAGATTCCCTTTTTGCCGAAGGTAAAAATAAATAGGTAAAGCGTGCTGAAGGCAAGAACAAGTAACTGAATAAATAATTTACTAAAAATATAAGTATCGAAATTTAATTCGAACATCAAATTTTAAGAATATGAGGAAAGCATCATGAGTGATAAAAAAGTTTCTGATAAAAAGATAAGTGGCGCAGGCTTACGTGGCCAAAGCGCAGGTGAAACAGCGTTATGTACGGTAGGGCAATCAGGCTCTGGGTTAACCTACTGCGGTTATGATATTGCTGATTTAGCTGAAAATTCAACCTTTGAAGAAGTTGCGTACTTACTTTTTAATAGTGAATTACCCAATGAAAAAGAATTAGCATCATACAAAGATGAACTCGCTAGTATGCGTGACTTACCACAAGCATTAAAAGCAGTGTTAAAGCTTATTCCTAAAGATGCTCACCCTATGGATGTGATGCGCACTGGTTGTTCTTTTTTAGGTAATATTGAGCCTGAAAATAACTTCACTGAACAGAATAAAGCGGCTAATCGCTTGCTCGCGGCATTCCCGGCCATCATGTGTTACTGGTACAAGTACTCTCACGAGGGGAAAGAGATTGACTGTATGTCAACTGAAAGTTCTCTAGGTGGACACTTCTTACGTTTGTTAAACGGTGAAAGTCCATCAGCTCAACATGAGCGTGTTATGGATGTTTCTTTAATTTTATATGCAGAGCATGAGTTCAATGCTTCAACCTTTACTGCGCGTGTTTGTGCTTCAACACTATCTGATATGTTCTCATGTATTACGGGCGCTATTGGTACGTTACGTGGACCACTACACGGGGGTGCAAATGAAGCTGCGATGGATATGATCCAAAAGTTCAAATCGCCAACAGATGCCAAAGAGCAAATGGCCGGTATGTTAGCGCGTAAAGAAAAAATCATGGGCTTTGGTCATGCTATTTACCGCACTTCTGATCCTCGTAACGTTATTATTAAAGCATGGTCTGAAAAATTAGCAGCCGAAAATGGTGATGCTTCACTTTATGATATTTCTGTTGCCTGTGAAGAGTACATGTGGGATACGAAAAAATTATTCTGTAATGCGGATTTCTTCCATGCTTCAACCTATAACTATATGGGTATTCCAACCAAATTATTTACGCCTATATTTGTTTGTTCACGTTTAACCGGTTGGGCTGCGCATGTAATGGAGCAGCGTTCAAATAACCGCATAATCAGACCTTCGGCTGATTATACAGGCTCAGCCCCACGTATAGTTATGCCAATTACAGCAAGGTAAGTAAGGCTTGTTATTTGTCACTACTTCATCGTCAGAAAAACATCACATATACTTATATGTTCAGTTTTTCTTCCTTGAATTAGTGACAAATTCCGTCGCCTGATGGGACTTGATATGACCCTCAGTAATGCACATTTAAAAAGTTTCCTGGAATAAATTATGAATTATGAACACCGTAAACCCTTGCCTGGCTATAAAATCGGCGGCGTAAATATTGATTATTTTGATACGCGTAATGCAGTTAATGCGATTAGTGATGGAAGCTATGCAAAATTACCTTATACCTCACGTGTACTTGCTGAGCAGCTAGTACGTCGTTGCTCTCCTGAAACCTTAACGGATTCACTTAAGCAATTAATTGAAAGTAAACAAGACTTAGATTTTCCTTGGTATCCAGCCCGTGTGGTTTGTCATGATATTTTAGGACAAACGGCCTTAGTAGATTTAGCGGGTCTTCGTGACGCTATTGCCGACCAAGGGGGTGACCCATCAAAGGTAAATCCGGTTGTACCAACACAGCTCATTGTTGATCACTCGCTAGCAGTGGAAGCGCCGGGTTTTGACCCACAAGCGTTTGATAAAAACCGCGCCATTGAAGACCGTCGTAACGAAGACCGTTTTAAATTTATTGAGTGGAGCAAAACAGCCTTTAAAAACGTTGATGTAATTCCTGCTGGCAATGGCATCATGCATCAAATCAACCTCGAGAAAATGTCACCGGTTATCCAATTACGTGACGGTGTAGCATTCCCTGATACCTGTGTTGGTACTGATAGCCATACCCCTCACATTGATGCTTTAGGTGTTATTGCCATTGGTGTGGGTGGTTTAGAAGCTGAAACAGTAATGCTTGGTCGCCCATCAATGATGCGTTTACCTGATATTATTGGCGTAAGACTAATTGGTAAACGAGCACCAGGTATTACCGCAACCGATATGGTGCTTGCCATCACTGAATTTTTACGTAATCAAAAAGTTGTTTCAAGTTACTTAGAATTCTTCGGTGAAGGTACTAAAGATCTAACGATTGGTGATCGCGCGACAATCTCGAACATGACACCTGAATACGGTGCCTCAGCGGGTATGTTTTATATTGATCAGCAAACCATTGATTACTTAAAACTTACTGGTCGTGAACCAGAGCAAGTTGCATTGGTTGAAACTTACGCGAAACATACTGGCTTGTGGGCTGATGATTTAACAGAAGTTGAGTATGAACGTGTTATTGAATTTGATTTATCAACGGTTTGCCGTAATTTAGCGGGACCATCTAATCCACATCGTCGATTAGCCACAGCAGATTTAGTGGCTAAAGATATCGCGAAAGATTTAGAGGCTTGTAAAGCACAAGAAGCTAATGGTGAGATGCCCGATGGCGCGGTAATTATTGCGGCAATCACTTCTTGTACTAACACCTCAAATCCACGTAACGTAGTTGCTGCAGGTCTAGTGGCAAAACGCGCAAATGAACTTGGCCTAAAACGCAAGCCTTGGGTTAAATCTTCATTTGCACCAGGCTCAAAAGTAGCCAAGCTCTATTTAGAAGAAGCAGGTTTATTAGCTGAAATGGAAACATTAGGTTTTGGTATTGTTGGTTATGCTTGTACTACGTGCAACGGCATGTCGGGCGCATTAGATCCAAAAATACAACAAGAAATCATTGACCGTGATTTATATTCTACAGCGGTGTTATCTGGGAACCGTAATTTTGACGGTCGAATTCACCCACATGCGAAACAAGCTTTCTTAGCATCGCCGCCATTAGTCGTTGCTTATGCACTTGCCGGCACTATGCGTTTTGATATAGAAAAAGACGTATTAGGTCAAGACCCAAATGGCAATGATCTTACCTTAAAAGATATCTGGCCAAGTGATGAAGAAATTGATGCGATTGTTGCCTCATCTGTGAAGCCTGAGCAATTCAAAAAAATCTATACACCCATGTTCGATTTAGGTGCATTTGAGCCAGCAGAAAGCCCGTTATACGATTGGGACCTCAAGAGTACTTATATACGTCGTCCTCCCTATTGGAATAAAGAGGGGGAAGGGGCTATAGCAGGTGAACGTACCATGAAAGGTATGCGTCCTTTAGCGGTATTAGGTGACAACATCACAACCGATCATTTATCACCTTCAAACGCTATTCAGCTAAATAGTGCTTCAGGTGCCTACCTTGATAAAATGGGTGTGCCGCATGAAGATTTTAACTCATACGCAACTCACCGTGGCGACCATGAAACGACACAACGAGCAACGTTTGCTAATCCAAAATTGTTCAATGAAATGTGTCGTGATGACAATGGCGAAGTTAAGCAAGGTTCATTAGCTCGTATTGAACCAGAAGGCACTGAGTCTCGTATGTGGGAGGCTATCGAAACTTATATGCAGCGTAAACAGCCATTAATTATCATCGCAGGTGCTGATTATGGTCAAGGTTCATCACGTGACTGGGCGGCAAAAGGTGTACGTTTAGCAGGTGTTGAAGTTATCGTATCGCAAGGTTTTGAACGTATTCACCGTACTAATTTAGTGGGCATGGGGGTATTACCATTAGAATTTGTTAATGGTGAAACACGCCATACTTATAATATAGATGGTAGTGAAACTTATGATGTTGTTGGCACTACTTCACCGGGTGCAGCTATGACAGTGGTTATGACGAGAAGCTCAAGTGAAAAGAATGGTGAAAAGGCCGGTGAAATAGTTGAAATTCCGGTGAAATGTCGCTTAGACACAGCGGAAGAAGTTTCAGTTTACAACGGTGGTGGTGTGCTACAAAAATTTGCCACCGATTTCTTGGAATCTAATTCTTAAATGGTCTTTTAGCTCAACTTCTGCGTTGGAAGTACTCATGTACATTTGTACATTCCGCGCTTCCGCCTTGAACTAGAACTAAAATCCGGCTTTAAGAAATTGATTCAGGATGATCTATTCAAATGATTGTTAAATGGCACATCTTTATTAATAATAATGTGCCATTTTTTGTATGAAAGATTTATAAGGAGAGAGCAAATGGCTTTCGAAGGACAAGTACATTTATCCCAGGTAAAGATTCCGGCTACTTACATGCGCGGTGGTACATCAAAAGGTGTATTTTTTAATTTAACTGATTTACCTGAGCGTTGTCAGGTGGCAGGTGCTGAACGAGATAATATGCTGTTGCGTGTTATTGGAAGTCCAGATCCTTATGGCAAACAAACAGATGGTATGGGCGGAGCAACATCAAGTACCAGTAAAACAGTTATTTTAGCAAAATCAGAGCAAGCAGATCACGATGTAGATTACTTGTTTGGTCAAGTGGCGATCGATAAAGCCTTTGTTGATTGGAGTGGTAACTGCGGCAACTTAACTGCGGCTGTTGGCTCCTTTGCAATTATGTCAGGCTTAGTTGACGTAACACGTATTCCACAAAATGGTGTATGTACTGTACGTATTTGGCAGAAAAACATCGCTAAAACAATTATTGCTCAAGTGCCCATTACCAATGGTGAGGTACAAGAAACAGGTGACTTTGAACTTGATGGCGTGACCTTTCCTGCAGCCGAGGTTCCTGTTGAATTTATTTCGCCAGTTGACCCAAGTGAAGCTATGTTCCCAACAGGCAATGTTGTTGATGAACTTGAAGTTCCGGCGATTGGAACGTTTAAAGCGACTACGCTTAAAGTGACAATGATTACTGCAGGTATCCCAACAATATTTTTGAATGCAGATGAAATTGGTTATACAGGGACTGAATTGCAAGAAGCAATTAATGGTGATGCTAACGCTCTAGAGCGCTTTGAAACTATCCGTGCTTATGGCGCTGTTAAAATGGGTTTGATAAGTGATATTTCAGAAGCTGAAGCGCGTCAGCATACACCTAAAGTAGCTTTTGTCGCACCTGCGCAAGACTATGTTACCTCAAGTGGAAAATCAGTATCAACAAGTGAAATTGATTTACATGTACGGGCTTTATCTATGGGTAAATTACATCATGCCATGATGGGTACTGCCGCTGTAGCCATTGGCACGGCGGCTGCTATTCCCGGAACATTGGTTAACATAGCCGCTGGCGAGGGAGAACGACAGTCTGTAGTTTTTGGTCATCCGTCAGGTACTTTAAAGGTAGGAGCAAAGGCAAGTATTCTAGATGGTCGTTGGGTCGTTGATAAAGCAATGATGAGCCGAAGTGCCCGAGTATTAATGGAAGGTTGGGTAAGGATACCAGAACAATCTTTTTAATGCTTAATTTACGTTCCACAATTTAGATGTCACAAAATACAAAAGCGCAGCTTTCGCTGTGCTTTTGTATTTATTACGTTTTCATTTTATTCACTTCTTCATACTTGTTAATACAACAAGGTTAGAATTTAAATTCAGCACCTGCGTAGTAGAAAGCGCCATTAAAACCAAATGGTGCAGAGCGACGAGAATAAGTAAATACCCCAGGGCTACTCACGACAATATTACCATCAGCATCTTCTATTGTACCTGAACGTGAGTTACCGATAGTATTTTCATCAGGGTAGACATCGAAGATGTTATTACCACCAATATTAAGGGACAAGTTCTCCGTGACTTGATAGTTAATACGTAAATCAGTTAACACTTCAGCGCCATAGGTTTGTTCTCCGCCATCAGTAACCGTGTATTCACCATACCGATTAAAAGCTAAGTTGATACTAAAATCACCAATGGTGTATAAACCACTTAAACTGATACGGTCTTGTGGTTGCCATTCTTCAATAATAGAAATAGCTTGATCTGAAAATACATCGCTAGGGTCGATGCCGCCAAGAGCACTGTCTGGTGGTGTATAAATATTTACCACATCAGTTTCTGTAAAGTTAGCTGCGGCCGTTAGGTTAAAGTCTCCACTTAAAAGCTCAGTATTCCAAGTAGCTATGATATCAATACCCGTTGTTTCAGTATCGGCTCCATTTAAGAAAAACTGACCAGCGCCGGCGCCTGAAGCTATGAGGGCAGCATCTAATGCCGGGGATAAGCCTTTCCCTAGAGAGTTACTTAAGACGATGCGGTCTTCAATATCTATTGAATACCAATCGATAGTTAAGTTAATCTCATCGGTAATATTAATCACAGTGCCTAAACTAAAGTTGGTTGCTTCTTCTTCTTTTAGCTCGGGAATACCAACGGCTTTAGCTAATACAGAGTCATTACGAAAAGTACCAACTTGTACGGCAATTTGATCGCCAGTAGGATTATTTGGATCCGTTTGAAACTGAGTGCTGATATTATCAGTATAAAGCTGTTGCATTGAGGGAGCACGGAAACCGGTACTCATAGCACCACGAAGGGCGATACTGTCGGTAATTGACCAGTTAGCTGCTAGTTTGAAGTTAGTACTACCACCAAAACCATCATACTCATCGTAACGCATTGCACCACTGACTAAAATATTATCGGTGATTTCTGTTTCTGCATCTGCATATAATGAAAAAACATTACGGCTTTCATTTACCGATTGCATAGGGGCTGTTCCGCCAAAACCTTGTGTACCGGCTGAGCGATCATCAGGGTAAAGCCTGCCACCTACTGAATTGGTATCATAATCTCTATAAGAATATTCATCTCCTGGGGTAACAATATATTTATCTGTTCTTAATTCTGCACCCATAGCTAACGAAAATAAGTCGAAGTCACGACTGTAATCGAGGTTTAAGGTTTGCAGTGACAACTCAAGTCCATATGCTGATGCTTCTCGTGGAATTGATGCGCGTATTTCATCTGCACTTAACGTTGATGTATAACGAAGTGAGTTTGCATAAGATGAGTTAATGGTATCACTGGTGACATAATCTATATTGTTCTGCCCATAGGTATAAGCGAGATCAATTGTTGAACCGTCCGAGAAGTCGGTTGTATAACCAAAGTTGTAAGAAATATCTGTGATGTCTGTATTTATTTTTGGTAAAAAACCAGCAGGAATTGTTGCGTCACCATCTTGTAATGGGGCATTACCACCATTGTTATTATTATGACGGAAAAAGGCAGCAGATTCATTTTCTCGATCAGAGTAGGTGACAAAACCATATAGTTCACCTTCACCTATGGCATAACCTGCGTTAAGTGTTATGCCATATTGACTAGAATCAGCATCACCAATTCTAAAGGTTGAACGAGTAGCCGTTGCTTCTCGTGGATCGCCTAATAATGAATTACCATTTGCTAATACTGTACAGCCAGAAAATTGGCAAGAGCCATGCAAACCAGAGCGGTCAGTAAAACCTCGGTCTCTGAAGTTTAATGTAGTATTTAAATAACCATCATCACCTAAGTTGAAACCTTTAGAAATATCAACATTGGTTGTCTCACCATCACCTTCGGAATATTCACCGTAAGATACTGCTACTTTTCCACCTTCACTTGCATCGTTTAACACAATATTGATTACGCCAGCAATAGCATCAGAGCCATACTGTGCTGCAGCACCATCGCGTAAAACTTCAATACGTTTAATTGAAGCGGCAGGGATCGCGTTCATGTCAGTACCAGCTGTTCCTCGACCAACAGACGTATTAATATGAATTAAGCTTGCTTGATGGCGGCGGCGGCCATTGATAAGTACTAATGTTTGATCAGGCCCTAACCCTCTTAATGTTGCAGGGCGTAAGGCATCGGTACCATCACTAATGGATGAACTAGAAAAGTTAAATGATGGTGCAATGGATTGTAACATCCGGCCAACTTCCGTTTGGCCAGTATTGGCTAATGCCTCAGCAGATAAAATATCAACAGGTACTGGTAAGTCATCGGCAGAGCGGCCGGCAACTCGACTACCAATAATCGCAATTTTTTCGACTTCTTCCTCTTGTGCCTGTGGTGCTTCTTGAGCTAAGGCGGCTTGACTAGCGGCCCCAAGTAAAATTGGTACTAGCGCGGCATGTAAACGTTTGTTTTTCATTGTCATATCTCTCTTATTATGTGATTCAACTTGAATGCTCAGTTGACCAGAGGTATTAACAACAGCGATAAGACCAGAGCCATGTAATAATTTTTTTAGGCCTGGATTGACAGGGTAGTAACCTTTTAAAGCTTTTGCTTGGTATTTCTTGGCTAAATCGAACGAAAATATGATTGTTTGATTGGCTTTTTGGGCAAAAGCAATTAAGGCTTTATCTGCTCGTTGTTTATTAATATCAAAGCGAATTAGTTCTTCAGCACTAGCATGCCTTGCAAAAAACGCCATCACTAGTGTGATATTGCCAAACAAGAGATACCTAACTAAGGCTTTATTCAGACGAAATTGCTTTCGCCAACTGCGCAATAGTAATAAACAGCTAAGCAGGGGAAATCCTCTAATTTATTTTATTATTTTTTATATGGGTTTTATATTGTTGCATGTGCGGTTAAATAGCTAGCGATATATAGTGCCTATTTATCGAATAAATAGCTGGGTAATTAATAGACAAGTAAACAAATAATTAAACAACCGGACTTACCAATGCATGTGAAGCATGAACTTAGTTTGCAGAAGTAAGAATAATAGTACCATCAGCTTTTCTACTAAAATTAATACCGAAGTTACTTTGTAAGGACATTAATAAGCCCTCTGTGTCACCTGCTTTGAAATAACCCGCAACATGTATGTTGGCAAGTTCACTATCTACAATTTCAAAGGTGCTATTGGTATAACGGCTTACTTCACTCAAAGCTGTTGATAATGGTTCTCCTTCAAAAATTAGCATACCTTGCTGCCATGCAAGATCTCGGTGGATTTGGTCCAAAGATACCTTTTCTATTGGGGTAGTATTTGTTGACGTTGAATGTTCTGCGATGATTGCTCTTTCACCCGACACTACTAATGATGCGTTCAAATAGGTTGCTTCTAACACTGTATTTGATTGTACTAAAGTCTTTTTAATCTCATCTACTTGGGTTGTTGCTTTGCTGATCAACACTTTACCTTCAGTGACGACTAGCTCCATTGCCTTGTGATTATTTTTTTGAACATTAAAGATTGTACCCAGCGCGGTAAACGATTTTTCACCAACGATAACCGTAAAAGGACGATTAATGTCTTTGGCAACATCAAAACGCGCTTCACCGCGTACTAAAGTCAATAAACGTTGTTTTGTGGTGTACTGCACACTAATGAGGCTGTTGGTATTTAATTGAATTTGGGAGCCATCTTTTAAAGTAAAACTTGTTTGCTCTCCTACCTGTGTACTAAAGGTTTGTGTTTGACTTAATGCTTGTTCGTTAAGGGAAGGCAAGAATGGTAAAAAAGATTCATTGGTTAAGGTATTTATGCTTAGGATTGAAACAATGGCAATACTTGCTGCTACAGCAAAAGCGGTAAACTTATTACGCTTATTTTTCTCTTTAGTCTCAGCTAAGGGAAATAAGGCGCTTAATTCATTGAGAACACTTAAGTCATCCCAATAAGAAGCCATCTCAAGCAAAGCACTGTGATGTAGCTTACTTTGAGCGCACCAAGAACTGAGCTGTTGTTGCTCTGTTGTAGATAAACCACGATCCATACGACTTATCCAAAGACAAGCGACTTCTTGGATATTATTATCTTTTAGATTATCTTTACTAAATAGTTGGCTAACATTATCCATTCAATTATCTCAATTTACTGATTGACGCTTTTACTTGATAGCTTTGGGATTGCTGTTTGGCCGCGGTATCTTTAATACTTTGACCATGTACTTGGTTCATTTGTTTAATATATCGGGCACTTTTTAATAAACCCTGTGCAATGTGTTTCTCTACCGTGCTTTCACTTAAACTTAAATAGCCGGCGATTTCTTTTTGGCTCAAACCATATACTTTTTTTAGTATAAAGCATTTACGCACAGAGCCAGATAATTGGTCCGTTGCTCGACAAAAAAATAAAAATTGTTCCTTACTTTCATAATCGTCTTCTACATTGCTACTTACTAATTGGACAGGTAATTGGGTAAAATCCTCTAAAGAGTCTTTGAATTTATTGTCCCACTTGGCTACATGATTTAAAGCAAGGTTTTTAGCCGTTTTTAACATATAACTACGGACATATTTAATTTCTTGCTTTAAATCTGCTTCATAAGTTTTAACAAAGGTTTCTTGAACGATATCATCAATATCGTCAGGTTTAACGATGTGACTTATCAAGAAGCTGATGTTTTTTCTAGCGCCGATAAATAGTTTTGCTAATGTCGAGTTTTTGCTCATCCATGTTTGCTCGTTACCTTTTAACTTAATTTTATAATACCCATTTGGCCCTGTAAATGTCTAGTATAGGATAGTCTGAAGCGCATTTTAGGGATAAAAAGTTCCAGTAAACTTGTTAATCAGTACCAGAGCGTAACTGTTTAGTTAAAATGATTAAGGAATAATCAATAAGTAGGCTTACAGAAAAACATTAATTTTCAATAATTTTTTGTATTTATCAGCTATTTTTACTTTAACTTCAACGCTAAGCAGTTTATAAAGAGTTATTACAATATTTATCTGTTAAGGAACAAGCTTTGTCGAATAAAAACAACCAACTATTACTTTCCAATCAATCATTGATCTGCTTACTTTTTGTTAGCATGATGTTAGTCAGTTTTGTTTCTATTAACGTAAATGCAGCTGAGCTGAAAATTACAGATAATATTGTCCTACGTGATGTAGATGATAAAGTGATTGAACAAGGCTTTTTATCAAAAAAACAATTAATAACTTTAAGCGAAGGTAAACATAGTTTAGTGCTTAAATATAAAGATGTTTTTGAAGATATAGATTTTGCCGAAGAGAGGTTGGTAAAGTCTGATTACTTTGTGGTTAAATTTGTAGTTGAAGGCCAACAATCACTTACTTTATCTACCACAAAAATTAACGACTTAGCAGCCGCTGAGCGTTTTGCTCAAAAACCTGAATTAATCTTGCTAGGTGAGGATAATCAAGAAGTTGTATTAACCTTACAAAAGCTCAGTGACTATGAATTAGCAAAGCAAGTTACTCAAGTTGTCACCACTTTGTCTTATCCCGCTGATAGTGTTCAAAGTAATACTAAAGCAAGTAAGGTAAACAAAAATGAACAAACTTTTAACGATAATGTGATAAATCAAGTTGATGCTGTGCCAATGCTAAAGTATTGGTGGAAGAAAGCTAATCAAGTTGAAAAAACTAATTTTCTTAACTTTATCAAAAACAACCAAAAAGATAATTTGAAAATAGAAAACTAGAGCATGACTTTTACCTTAGCTATTAGGGACCATAAGATGAATTATTTAACGTGTTATTGTTTACTGAACAAAACTTTATTAACGCTCAAAGGTAATTTATGTCCAAGAGCTATTTTTATAGTCTTATTGTTGCTTCCTGTTCATGTATTTGCTTTTGATGATTTTGGCATAGAAGTGAGTGGGCAGGGTAGTATTGTGGTAATCCCGGATCAGTTTTCGTTAACCTTAACAATTACTGAGCGTGGTAGAGTGCCAAGTAAACTAAAAGCACTAGTTGATAAGAAAAGCAACGCGGTGATAACCGCAGCTAAGGGCTTTGGAGTTCAAGATTTAAATATTTTATCAGCTCGAGTAAATCTACGCATAATAGAAAAAAAACCATCTATTCAAGTACAGGGTGTCGAGTTAAGAAAGCGTAAACAAGGCAGTGTATTTATAGATGGTCAAGAGTTGAGTCAGCAAGTTAGCGAGAGTACTACACAAAAAAAAACATTGTTTGAATTAAGTCGTCAAATAACGGTGAACTTTAACAAGGTAGACCAATATGATGGTTTTTTAGCTCAAATTATTAAAATAAACGTAAGTCACATCTCCTCGCTGAGTATGTCTGTAAAGGAGCGTGATGAATATTATCAACAAGCACTATTACAGGCGATTGTTCATGCTAAGAAAAAAGCAAAACGTATGGCTGAACAAGCAGGTAGTGGATTAGGAAATCTTGTTTTAGTGAGAGAACTGTCTAGTAATAGTTATCGGCCTATGTATGCAGAAGCAATAATGAGTGATACAAGTGGAAATGCTCATGTATCACAAATAGGAAGCCAAACAATAATTGCACGTGTTTTAGTTAAATTTCACCTTGAAAATTGATAAACGTGTGAATAAGCGGCATTAGTTGACTATTAGTGTGATAAAAGCTTTAAATATGTCGTATTTTTAGGTATGTTAGCGCTTTTTTATTAAGGCTTTCTTTAAGGGTTGTGTTTCATGAATAAACAAGTTGAATTTTACAATGAGTTATTGGCACAAACACAAGCATTAATAAGTGGCGAGTTTGATATGATTGCCAATATGGCAAATATTAGCGCTTTGCTCTTTGAGCGACTAGAAAAAGTTAACTGGGTTGGTTTCTACCGTGTAATCGACAATGAATTGGTGCTAGGTCCCTTTCAAGGGAAAGTTGCTTGCATCCGAATACCTAAAGGGAAAGGTGTCTGTGGTACCTGTGCCGCGACAGGTGATATTCAGCGTATATCGGACGTGCACCAATTTGACGGACATATTGCATGTGATGCATCGAGTAATGCGGAACTTGTTGTTCCTGTAATGGTAAATAACAAAGTTATCGCGGTTTTAGATATCGACAGCACCGAGTTTGAACGTTTTGATGAACAAGATGAACAAGGTGTTAGGGCAATAGTGACTATTTTAGAACAAAATTTAGTTGCTCAAAACTGCGATAACGTTTAAATTTGATAGACATATAGTGAAATTATAATGAAAGAATTTGTGGTCATTCATGACTATTTAGTTACCCAAGAAATTGTTGGTGACTGGGATGGCCAGGAAGAAGAAGTAGCTGAGCGTATGAATGAAATTTATCATACAATGTATGACTTAGCAGAAGAAGATATCGAAACTGAACTTTTAGAGCAGCTACTAGCCTTGATTTGGGATACTTGGATAGGCCAAGAAGCGCTTGCTGAAATTGAAACAGATGATATTTATGATTGGTGTAAGCATGTGGTTGAAAATCCTGAGCAGCATCTCCAATCCGAAGAGTAAATAATAATAAACATCGGCCTATTTTCTTGTTAGCTTCATTGCAAATTAAAAAATAAAGCTAACTTAAATTAATTTAAAGTGTAAAAAAGTGTAGTTATGGAAACTGAAATTAAACGTACAAGTACTAAAGATATTATTGCTTATTTAGCAGAGAAATTCCCTGAATGTTTTTCAATTAAGGGTCCGGTGAAGCCACTTAAAATTGGCATATTCCAAGACCTTGCAGAAAAACTTAGTGAAGATGAAACTGTTAGTAAAACCCGTCTGCGTCAAGCATTAAGACATTATACAAGTAGCTGGCGTTACTTAAAAACCATCAAAGTTGGCACCTCTCGTGTTGATGTCGATGGTCAAGCCGTTGCTGAGATTGATGAAGAGCAAGCAAATTACGCGAGTAAAACGCTGAAAGAGAGCCAAGAAAAATTTGGTAACAAAAAAGCAACAGACACTGACACTAAAAAACCTTATAAAGGTAAGCAAGGTTCAACAGTTGCAGAGAGTAAACCTGCTAACAAAAAGCGTGAGTCAGCTAAATTTAAATCAGTTAAGTCTTCTAATAAGCCTGCTGTTAAAAAAGAAGTTGCACCGCTTAAACCTGTTGAATCAGCTACACTCAAAGTAGGCAGTCAAGTTAGAGTACAATTAGGTAATTCTCCAATGAATGCCACTATTACTGAAATATCAGGAAAAGATATCAGCGTACAGCTTGATTCAGGTATGGTTATTAAGACTCAACTGAAAAATATCTACTTGTAGAAGCACAAATAGCCGTCACGTTCTTTTGAGTGACGGTACGATTTAACAACACGGTTAAATCAACATAGAAATTGAATAGGAAGTTAATGCATGCAAAAATTTTGTCGTATCGCACTCGCCGTCTCTTTATCGTTAGGTTTGTCAGTCAGCGCTATCGCGTTTGAAAAACAACCAACCCCCGAAGAACTCCCTGTCCTCATGCCTGAAACTCAGCATGCTACAGCAAGCAAGCGCATTACGGCACGATTTACTCGTGCGCATTATAAGAAAGTGACTATTGATGAAGCTTTATCTGGTGAAGTGTTTGATCGCTATATTAAGCAACTTGATTATGCACGTAATGTTTTTTTAGTTACGGATATTGATGGCTTCCAAAAATATCGCTTAGACTTTGACTCGGTACTTACACGAGGTAAGTTAGATATTGCTTATGATATTTATAACTTAAATATGCAAAGGCGTTTAGAGCGTTATGAATATGCCATTAGCCTATTGGGGGAGAAGGAAGATAAAAATCCTTTCGATTTTACTCAAGAAGAAGTTTATTCTTTTGACCGTGAAGAGGCCCCATGGCCAGAAAGTGAAGCTGAATTAGATAACTTATGGCGTTTAAAAGTTAAATCAGATGTTTTGAATCTTACTTTAACTAAAAAAGAATGGCCAAAAATCAAAGAAGTTTTAACTAAGCGCTATAACTATGCGATTAAGCGTTTAAAGCAAAGTGAAAGTGAAGATGCTTTCCAACTTGTGATGAATAGTTTTGCACGTGTAGTTGAGCCGCATACATCGTATTTATCACCTCGTAATGCAGAGCGTTTTCAGGTTGATATGAATTTATCACTAGAAGGGATTGGTGCAGAGCTTAGGTCTATTGAAGATTACACTGTCATTCATCGTGTTGTTACCGGTGGACCAGCAGATAAATCAAAACAGCTTAAATCAAAAGATCGTATTGTTGGTGTTGCTCAAGGTGATAAAGAATTTGAAGACATTATTGGCTGGCGTTTAGATGATGTTGTTGAGTTAATAAAGGGGGCTAAGGGTACAACAGTCCGCCTACAAGTATTATCTGGCGAAAGTGATGATGATGCAAATATAAAAGTTGTCTCCATTGTACGTGATATCATCAAGCTTGAAGATAGAGCTGCAAAGTCAGAGGTTTACTTAGAAAACCCTGAAGTTGCTGATAGTAAAAAGTTGGGTGTTATCACTATCCCAAGTTTTTATAATAATTTGTCTAAAGATGTCAAAAAAGAAATTGCTAAGTTAAAAGAACAAGACGTTGAAGGTATCATTGTAGATTTACGTGGTAATGGTGGTGGTTCATTAAGTGAAGCGACCTTACTTACAGGTTTGTTTATCGATAAAGGTCCTGTTGTTCAAATAAGAGATGGCGCTAATCGTATTCAGGTTAACAGTGATAGAGATGGTGTTAGCTTTTTTGATGGACCATTAACTGTTATGGTGGATCGTTACAGCGCTTCGGCTTCAGAAATTTTCTCAGCAGCAATCCAAGATTATGGCCGTGGCGTTATTATTGGTGAACATACTTTTGGTAAAGGCACTGTTCAACAACATAGGGGCCTAGGTCGTGTATATGACTTATACGAAAAGCCATTAGGTAGCATTCAATATACCATTGCTAAGTTTTATCGTATTAATGGTGGTAGCACTCAGCACCGCGGTGTTTTACCTGATATAGCCTTTCCTACTGCAATAAATCCTGAAGATTGGGGTGAAAGTAAAGAGGAAAATGCCTTACCTTGGGATCATATCCAACAAGCAAAATACACACAACTCAACGAATTAAATAAAGACATTGAGTATTTGAGCTCGCTTTATCAGCAACGTATTAAAGATAATTCAGAATTCAATTATTTACTGGAAGATATTAGTATTTACCAAGCTGAAAAAGATGATAAAACCATTTCATTAAACCTTGCCACTCGAAAAGTGGAGCGTGAACAACGCAAAACTAAACGTTTAGTACGTGTTAATGAGCAACTTGCGAAGTTAGGTAAAGAAAAAATCACCGATTTAGATGATTTAACGGATGAGCTTGATGATCTTGATGCTTTTTTAGATGAAGCTGCGCGAATCACTTTTGATTTTGTCTCATTAGGAAAAATTGCCAAAAAATAGCGAGTAAATGCATGAGTTGAAACCGCCAAATCAAGGCGGTTTTTTTATATATGTTGGTTTTGCTTACCACATAAATATAATAAATTACTTGCAACCCATGCTCCCACAAGGCATGTTAACCGCCATATTAGAATAACTTATAATAAAAATACAAAATTAAGGTAAACCGTATTTATGTCTGAATTGATTCAACCCAAAACGCCAAGCATGCTTGATTCTGTAACCCCCCTTATTGCTCTCGTTGTTATGTTAACAGCATCAGTTCAATTATTTGGGGATAACTCCTCTTTTGGCCCAAATCAAATTGCTTTAATGCTGGCAATGGGGATTGCCATCTTAATAGGCTTAAAGAATAAACATACATGGGATTCAATAGAGAAGGCTATCGTTAATGGTATCTCAATTTCCTTGGGCGCCATTCTTATTTTATTAGCAGTAGGCGCATTGATTGGTACTTGGTTATTATCAGGGACAGTGCCGACAATGGTTTATTATGGCTTAAAGATAATAGATCCAAGTTGGTTTTACGCAGCGACTTGTTTAGTTTGTGGTATTGTTGCTATGAGTATTGGTAGTTCATGGACAACTGCCGCTACAGTAGGTGTTGCTTTTATAGGTATTGCTAGTGGTTTTGAAATGTCTACAGCCGTTACAGCCGGGGCTGTTATTTCAGGCGCTTATTTTGGAGATAAACTTTCTCCGTTGTCAGAAACAACCAACCTTGCCCCTGCAGTCGCTGGAACTGAATTATTTGCACATATCCGTTATATGCTTTGGACGACAATACCCTCTATTTCTATCGCATTGATTTTATTTCTGTTCATTGGCTTTAATCACTCTTCTACGAATACAGGTAGCACTGAGAGTATTCAAACATTAACTACCATCCTAGAATCTACTTACAATATAAGTGTTGTAAACTTAATCCCGCTTGCCGTATTACTCTTTTTGGCCTTTAAAAAGATGCCAGCATTTCCAGCTGTAGCAATTGGCGCAATTATTGGTGCAATTTGGGCTGCAGTTTTCCAGCAAGAGTTGATTCTCTCTATGGCTAAAGAGGGTATAAATGGAGTTCAGGCGACTTTGATTGTTGTTTGGACAGCATTTTTTGATGGTGTTGTGGTAAAGACCGGTAATAGCGAAATTGATGAGCTATTAAGTCGCGGTGGAATGTCGAGCATGCTAAATACTATTTGGTTGGTAATGTGTGCACTAAGTTTTGGTGCCGTGCTTGAGCATTTAGGCATGTTAAAACGTTTTGTGGATTCTATTTTAAAAGCAGCAAAATCTACAGGAAGTTTGATTGCAAGTACCGTGGCAACGTGTATAGGTACCAACCTCATTACGGCAGACCAATATATGGCGATAGTAATGCCTGGGAGAATGTATAAAGAGGAATATCAACGCCGTGGGTTACATCCGACAGTGTTAAGCCGCACACTAGAAGATTCTGGTACTATAACTTCACCACTGATCCCTTGGAATACCTGTGGTGCATTTATGTTTGGTGCTTTAGCTTTAACTTCCTATGATTATATATACTATTGCTTTTTCAATTTGATTAACCCCGTCTTAGCGATTATTTATGGTTATGTAGGTTATAAAATAAAATATATAAATGAAAAATAATTAACTAACTTAGAAGTTAATGAGAATCCAATTTATAAAGCCTGTACCTAACAGGCTTTTATGTTTTTAAGGTAATAATATGACTGACTCTACGCCACGTTTTTTAGCTGACTACCGCACAGCTGACTACACTATTGACACAGTAAACTTAACCATTAATCTTGATGATACTTGTAGCCAAGTTATCAGTGAGCTCTCCATGATTCGTCAGAGTGAGAAGTTACAACCACTGCAACTTAATGGAGAACATTTAGTTTTAGTCAAAGTTATTCTTGATAACCAGGAGCTAGATAAAGAGCAATACCAAATTTCGGATACCTTATTAACGATCCCAGCAAGCAGCCTTCCTGAAAATACTCAATTTACTCTGACAATTACTACAGAGATGAACCCACAAGAAAATACTGCATTAGAAGGGTTGTTTAAGTCAGGTGATGCTTTTTGTACACAATGTGAAGCCGAAGGTTTTCGTCGTATCAGTTATTACCTAGATAGACCTGATGTAATGGCAACATTCACCACTAAGGTTATTGCGGATAAAAACTTATATCCATATTTGTTATCTAACGGCAATAAAATTGCATCAGGTGAATTGACAAATAATAAACACTTTGTGACTTGGCATGACCCTTTTCCTAAGCCTTGTTATTTATTTGCCTTAGTTGCTGGCGATTTCGATTTACTTCAAGACGCTTACACAACAGTATCAGGAAGAGAAGTAGCGTTAGAGATATTTGTTGATAAAGGTAACGTAAGTAAAGCAGAGCATGCCATGGTGTCGTTACAAAAATCAATGGCATGGGATGAAGAGACCTTTGGCCTTGAATACGATTTAGATATTTACATGATTGTTGCGGTTGATTTTTTTAATATGGGCGCGATGGAAAACAAGGGCCTAAATGTTTTTAATTCAAAATATGTTTTAGCCGATAGCCAATGTGCAACAGACAGTGATTATTTTAATATTGAAGCCGTGATCGCTCATGAATATTTTCATAACTGGACGGGTAACCGAGTTACTTGTCGTGATTGGTTTCAACTGAGTTTAAAAGAAGGTCTAACTGTTTTTCGTGATCAACAGTTCAGTGCCGATATGCACTCTGGTGCGGTTAGTCGCATTCAAAATGTCCGTGTCTTGCGTTCCCAGCAGTTTGCTGAAGATGCTGGGCCAATGGCACACCCAATTCGCCCGGAAAAGGTGTTAGAAATGAATAACTTCTACACTCTGACTGTATATGAAAAAGGCTCAGAAGTGATTCGTATGCTTCATACCTTAATCGGTGTTGATAAATTTAGACAAGGTATGGATCTTTATTTTGCCCGTTTTGACGGTATGGCTGTTACCTGTGATGACTTTATTAATGCGATGAGCGACGCCAGTGGCAAAGATTTATCTCAATTTAAATTATGGTATAGCCAGTCGGGTACGCCGGTGATAAAAGCTCAAGAGAGTTATAATGCACAAGAGCAGACTTATACATTAACGCTATCACAGCAATCACCAGTGACTAAAAATCAACAAGCACCCAAAGCACTGCATATTCCAGTGAAGATTGAATTAATTAACAATGATAAAGCTTCTCAAACTGAGTTACTGGAATTCACCCAAGCAAAGCAAACCTGGCAGTTTACTGATGTTAGCCAAAAGCCGACTTTAGCTTTACTTGCTGACTTCAGTGCACCAGTTAAGTTAGCTTTTGAGCAAAATGATGAAAGTCTATTAACAATAATGAAACGAGCAGAAAATAGTTTTTGTCGATGGGATGCAGGACAGAAATTATTAATGTCTACTATTCAACAATTAGCGTTCTCTGCTGACTATGTTATTTCCAGTGAATTAATAACAGCGATAAATGAGCTGTTAGCTAATGATGATGATAGAGCATTCATTGCAGAACAACTTTCTTTGCCAAGCTTTGATGAAGCAGCAGGTTTAATGATCGATGTTGATCCTATCGCATTAACTAGTGCTATTGGGACTCTCACTCATTTTATAGCAACGGGTACTCAAGAACAGTTGTTGAAAAGCTATCAATCATGCTTGAAGGAAAACTCAAAAGAAGATGCAGTAGCTAATCGTGCGTTAAAAAATGTTTGTCTAACTTATTTAGCTACTTTAGAGAAATATCAGTACTTAGTCGCACAACAATATCAGCAAGCGACTGAAAATGAGGACATCCTTCAAGAAAATATGACAGATAGCTTGGCCGCATTAACGAGTAGCGCAAAGCAAGATTTACCTGAGTTGAAGCAACAGTTACTACATTTTGAACAGAAGTGGCAACAAACAACCTTAGTGATGGACAAGTGGTTTGCCCTAAGTGCAAGTGTGGTAAGTGAGGATATCTTCACTCAACTTTCCGAATTATTGCTGCACCCACAATTTAGTTTAAAAAATCCAAATAGGGCCCGCTCATTAATTGGCGCGTTTGCCATGAATAACCCAAAATACTTTCACTGCCCAACAGGGCGTGGCTACCAGTTTTTAGCTGAACAAATTGAAAAGCTGAACGATATAAATCCACAAGTTGCTTCTAGGCTTATTACGCCGTTAATTCAATATAAGAGCTTTGCACCTTTATATCAAAAATTAATGAAAGCAGAGTTACTTAAATTACATGCGCTACCAACACTGTCAAATGATCTAAAAGAAAAACTTGATGCTGCTCTTAATGATTAAATTAGGGTAACTTAAGTTTATTCGGACTAACTTGGGCTAACATGCGTTAACTCATTGATTTACCAAGGTGCTTATCTCTTTGAGGTAAGCACCTCTTTACTTTAAAAAAATATGAAATATTACTTCTCACTTAAGATAACAACCAATGAATTTCTACCTTATTATCAAGGTACCATTCAAAATGTTGTTGTCACGACAACCCAAGGTGTCAAAGTTCAATTTCCAGCAATGCATCTAAGAAAATATTTGACAGCAACGGGTATTCAAGGGCACTTTTGTTTACAAACGGCTCAAAACAAATTTTTATCCCTCTCAAAAGTTAAATAAACCCACGCTAAGCGATGAAATAGAGTAAAAACTTGAAACAGTGGTCGGACCATTTTTTTCAAGTATGCACCCAATGTCCAATAACAAAATAACGTTATTTCATGAACTTAGAAAACATTCACGGATTCACATAATTTCATTTTAAAACGCTAGTTTTAAACGAAGAATTCAAACGCTGTATGGTTTAAGTGCAAGTCATTAAAATATAGCGGTTTAACACTTATCTTTACGCTTGCTACCTAAGTCAAATGATGTAATTATTGTTGCCGTTAGATAAATAATAAAACAAAGACTAACTTTTTATTACAATCAATGTAGATGAACTTTCGGTGATATTTTATCTTTAGCGTCACGTTCTAAACAGGGGAGAGAATAGATGAAACACAAGCCTCAACATGGCTTTGCCAAAAAACCATTAGCTGTAGGTATTGCTGCCGCGCTGTCAATGTCGCTGTTAACTTCTATGGTTAATACTGCTCAAGCAGCAAGATTCGAATTAGGTGATGTAGAGATCAGTTTCGATTCTACTTTTAGTATCGGTTCAAGCTGGCGTACTGAAGATAGAAACTGGAATGATAATGTAGGTAAGTCCAACAATGCCAATAATGGTCTTGATTTTAGTAACTACAATATATTCTCCCCAGCCGTACCCAAAGAAGATATTTGGGCACAAGGCGCTGGTGGTTACTCCACCAATGGTGATAATGGCAATTTAAACTACAATGCAGGCGAGAGTTTTTCTAAAATATTTAAAGGTGTGCATGAGTTAGATGTACATTATGACAATGTTGGTGTATTTGTCCGTGGTATGTATTTTTATGATTATGCCATGATGGACGAAGACCGAGCATGGACTAACGCTATCAATGGTAGTGCTTCTACAAGTTTTGATCCTTGTCGTGATAGCGAAGCTAAAGAGCAAGTTTGTCAAGATGTTCGATTACTTGATGCCTATGTATACGGTGATTTTGAAATAGGTGAGATGCCTTTTTCAGTACGCCTTGGTGACCAAGTGATTAGCTGGGGTGAAAGTGCCTTAATTTCTCATGGTATTAGTGAGATAAATCCTGTTGATGTTGCACGCTTACGTGCACCCGGCGCTGAAGTAAAAGAAGCCTTTATCCCTTTTGGCGCTTTATGGGGCTCTTTAGGTATTACCGATAACTTTAACGTTGAGGCGTTTTATCAATACAGTTGGGAAAAAACAATCTTACCACCACCAGGTAGCTATTTTTCTACCAATGATTTTGCCGGTGACGGTGGGCAGTACAATAATGTCCAGTTAGGGTTTGGTGGTAATCCAGATATGAACCTTGATTATTTAATGAGTGGCTTAAATGATATCGGTGATTTAGTTAGAGCCGCTATTGCTACAGGTGATCCTGCGGCTATAGCTCAAGCCCAAGCGCAAGCTGGTGGGATGTACTCGGCTTATGCCGGTAACCTAACGCTTCGTGCACCTGGCTCAAAAGCTGAAAATGAACCTGATGATGGTGGCCAATATGGTTTACGTTTATCGTGGTTTGTTCCAGAGTTAAATGATACTGAATTTAGTCTCTACCATGTTAATTATCATAGTCGTCGACCAATATTCTCAGGGGTAACAGCAAACTTCAGCCCTGAATCAATTGGTGGCGATATTGGTTACTTAGCTGCGAATGAAATTACTGAAGATAACTACAATGAATTACAAAGCTTCTCTCGTGTAGAGCTGGATTATGTTGAAGATATCAAAATGTATGCGATGAGCTTTAACACCACCATAGGTACTACAGCATTTGCCGGTGAATTCAGTTACCGACAAGATGAACCGCTGCAAATTGATGATGTAGAATTACTTTTTGCCGCTGTACCACAACAACTCGCTAATACGGGTAGTCCTGCATATGCTGCATTAGATGGTGTATCACAAATGGTACAAGCTGATGGCACGGCTTATCAGCCAGGTCAAACGGCTAACGGTTATATTCTCTCTGATACCATGCAGGCACAAGCGACTCTTACTCACTTATTTGGTCCTACCTTTGGTGCTAGCCAATTGGTTGGTTTACTTGAGGTCGGTGGTATCAATATTAATGATATGCCAGAGCAAAGTGAATTACGTTTAAATGGACCAGGTACAGCGCGAAGTGGCAGCACCGGTGGCCTTATGCAAGTATTACAAGGCGGCACTGAAGCTAACCCATTCCCAACAGAATTTGCTTGGGGTTATCGTGCGGTAGTTAAAATGGATTACACCAATGTTTTTGCCGGTATAAATATGTCACCGCGTATTGTCTTTGCTCATGATGTTAAAGGTATTACACCAGATCCGTTATTTATGTTTATTGAAGGCAGAAAATCAACGTCATTAGGCTTAAAATTTGATTATCAAAGTAAATGGTCTGCAGACTTAAACTACAATAGTTTCTTTGGTGGTGTAGGCACTACTAATAAGATGGAAGATCGTGATTATGTATCTTTCAGCGTAAGTTATTCAATCTAATTAAGGCAGAAATCATGAGAAATAACATGAATAAAGTCACTTTATTATCAATGGCCATCTCTATGGTCTTATCGACAGGTGCTTTAGCTAAAATACCTGCCGACCAAGCGGCAAAATTATCATCAGAGCTAACACCTATGGGCGCTACTCGTGCAGCCAATGCAGATGGCTCAATTCCCGAGTGGACAGGTGGTATTACTAAATTACCAGCAGACTATTCTGTAGGTGAACACCATGTTGATCCTTACCCAAATGATAAAGTCAAATTTACTATCACGGCTAAAAACGTTGCAGAATACAAAGCGTTGTTAACACCTGGTCAAGTTAAGTTATTTGAAACGTATCCTGAAACTTACAAAATGAATATCTACCAAACTCGTCGTAGTGCTTCATACCCTGAACATGTTTACCAAGCCGTTAAAGACAATGCTACTCGTTCAGAGCTTGTTGAAGGTGGTAATGGTATAAAGCAAGCTGCCGTAGGTATTCCTTTTCCTGTACCAGCAACTGGTTTAGAGGCTATTTGGAATCACACATTACGTTATCGTGGTGAAAGTGTTACTCGAGCAGGTGGTCAAGCTGCTCCTACGGCATCTGGTAGTTATACTTATGTTGGTCTAACTGAAACATTGTTATTACCGTACAATGTAAAAGATGCTTCAGCGGAAGAGCTAGAAAAAACCAATATTTTGTTTAAGTTTAAACAAAAAGTTACTGAGCCTGCGCGTTTAGCAGGGACTGCGTTATTAGTTCATGAAACGATGGACCAAGTAAAAACCCCTCGCCAAGCATGGACATATAATACTGGTCAACGTCGTGTACGTCGTGCACCAAATGTTGCCTATGATGCCCCAGGAACAGCGGCTGATGGTTTAAGAACTACCGATGATTTCGATATGTATAACGGTGCACCAAACCGTTACAACTGGACATTAAAAGGTAAACAAGAATTGTTGATCCCTTATAATGATTATCGTCTGCACAGTGACAAAGTTAAATATGATGATATTTTACAGCCGGGTCATATTAACCCTGATCTAGTTCGCTATGAAAAGCATCGTGTATGGGTTGTTGAAGCCAATCTTAAAGAGAATACTCGTCATACTTATAAAAAACGTGTTTTCTATATTGATGAAGATAGCTGGCAAGTAGCTGTGACGGATATTTATGATAACCGTGATGAGCTATACCGTGTTGCTGTTGCCCATGCGATTAATTATTATGAAGTCCCAACACTTTGGTCAACACTAGATGTGTATCATGATATTCAATCACGTCGCTATTTGGCTATCGGCTTAGATAACGAAACAAAAATGTACGACTTTTCGAAAAAGCTTAATGAAAGGGACTTTACTCCCGCTGCATTAAGACGTGAAGGTCGTAGATAAAACGGAGCATGGAACGGCTGACAATTGTCAGCCGTTTTTTTTAGTCCTATATTTAATTAACCTTCATTTGAAAACCAAAAAAGAAAGAGTGTTGTTATGCGTCTACTAGTTGCTTTTGCAGTTATTTTTATTATTTCCCTTTCCCCAGTATTTGCTGATAATACTTCGTCAACTCTTGTTAAGGTATCTCCTGCAACTGAGTCCGCTTTAGCCAGTAAATCATTATTATTAGATATCTCTCCCCTTGGTCAAGAAAAGCTAGTTGCTGTTGGCGAACATGGGCATATATTACTATCAAGTGACGGTGATAATTGGCAACAGGCTAGTGTACCTGTTAGAGCTACGTTAACCAGTGTGTTTTTTCTAAATGAAAAGTTAGGTTGGGCAGTTGGACACGACGCAACTATATTACATAGTAAAGACGGCGGACTTAATTGGCAGATACAGCAATATTTACCTGCCCTTGAAAAACCTCTGCTAGATATCTATTTTAAAAATGAACAGCAGGGTATTGCTGTCGGTGCTTATGGACAAGTTTTCCGTAGCAATGATGGCGGAACTACTTGGATAAGTGAATTTCATCAAGAATTTTTGCTAGCAGATGATGTTGACTATATAAACGATCTTAAAGCAGAGGACGAAGTGGCGTACTTAGATGAAATCGCTTTTATTTTGCCGCATTTTAATCGTTTAGTACAAGATGGTAGTACTTTATTTCTATTAGGCGAAGCAGGCCTTTTGGCAAAAAGTAATGACTTTGGACTAAGCTGGCAACAAATTGAAAGCTTTTATCAAGGCTCTTTTTTTAGCTTAGGGCGCACTCACAGAGGTAGTCTGTTAGTTGCAGGGCTGCGAGGACATGTTTTTCGTGATATCGGCAATGCAAGTGATTGGCATGAAGTTGCAACAAACACCACTGCTTTATTCAATGATATTGTCTTTGCGCAAGATGAACGTATCTTTATTTTAGGTAATAACGGTATGTTACTTATCAGTAAAGATGACGGTGAAAGCTTTATTCAACAGCCTCAGCAAGACGGTAAAACTTTGGTTGCTGGTGTGTGGTTTAAAAATAAATTGGTTGCTGTCTCTGATGTAGGTATTAAAACGCTTAAGTTACCAAAAGAATAAATAACAATTACCAAATCACCTTATCAAGTTAATAATGTTCGGAATTAAATAACTATGAAAATTTCTCTGGCTAGTCGAATCGAAGTGGGCCTTTTTCGCCATAAACTTCTTGTGCTTATGTTGTTTGTACTCACAAGTTCTTTTTTCTTATTTCAGGCAACACAAATAAAGTTAGATGCTTCCTTTACTAAAAACATCCCCTTAAATCACAGTTATATGAAAACCTACTTAAAACATAGGGCAAATTTTGGTGGTGCTAACAATATACTGATTTCTGTTTGTGATAGCAGTGGAGATATTTTTAATCCTGAATTTTTTAACGCCTTAAAAGGTGTTCATGACAAATTATTTTTTATTCCCGGTGTTGATAGAATACAAGTAAAGTCTCTCTTTTCGCCAAGTACTCGTTTTGTCGAAGTTGTAGAGGATGGTTTTGCCGGTGGTCCGGTTATTCCTGCTGATTTTCAACCGACTAAAAAGGGGCTCGCAGTTGTTAAAGGTAATGTAGAGAAGGCTGGTATTGTAGGTAGCATAGTTGCAGATGATTACAGTTGTGCCATGGTTAAAGCGGCTTTAATGGATATTAATCCTGATACAGGTGAAAAACTAGACACCCTTGATATTGCAGAAAAGCTTGAAAAAGAAATTCGTCAAGAGTTTGAACACGCTAATATAAGTGTGCATATCATTGGCTTTGCAAAAATGGTGGGGGATGTTGCCGAAGGTGCTAAGGGTGTTGTATTGTTCTTTGCTCTTGCTATCGCGATTACCGCAGTGATGGTTTACATCTTCAGTCACTCGGTTAGATTAACTGTTTTACCAATTGTTTGCTCGCTCATTGCCGTGGTTTGGCAAATGGGCATGTTATCTACTCTTGGCTTCGGTCTCGATCCTATGTCAATTTTGATTCCGTTTTTAGTATTTGCTATTGGTGTGAGCCATGGCGTGCAAATGATAAACTCTGTCGTTAAAAAAGTAGCGCTAGGATTAACACCTGCATTAGCTGCACAGGCAAGTTTTCGTGCTTTATTAATTCCAGGTGGTGTAGCGTTAGTTTCTGATACTGTCGGCTTTTTAACCTTGTTATCTATTGATATTGGTATTATTAAAGAGTTAGCTATTACTGCCTCAATTGGTGTAGCTATGATTATTCTTACTAACCTTATTTTACTGCCAGTACTCCTGTCTTATACTAAAATTAAAACCAGTGCTAAGGTCGGACAATTAAGTGAACAAAGCGCTGTTTGGTCATTTATGGCAAGTTTCGCGACGAAAGGCCCGGCAAAGATAATCCTCTTTTTGACCGCAATTTTATTTGTCGTTGGCTTCTATCAAGGCCAAGGGTTAAAAATAGGAGAATTACACGCAGGAGCGCCAGCGTTACATGAATCATCACGTTATAACCAAGATACCTTTTTAATTACTGATAGGTATGCGATAAGTGTTGACTATATGTCTGTCATCATTGAAACAAAAGAAAATGCCTGTACTTATTACGACATTATGTCCACGATAGACCACTTTCAATGGCAAATGGAAAACGTTCCAGGTGTACAGTCAGCGGTTAGCTTATCGTCTATTTCAAAACTGGTGAATGCAGGTTATAACGAAGGTAATCCTAAATGGCGTGTTATTCCACGTAATCAACAAACATTGGTGCAGTCCATTGCAAGAGTACCGTCTTCTAGTGGACTTCTTAATAATAATTGTAGTGTTATGCCGGTGATCTTATTTTTAAAAGATCACAAAGCACAAACCATAAATACCGTTATCGATGCAGTTAAAGCGGCTGCTCAAGAGCTAGGTAGTGAACAGATACAGTTTAAATTAGCTTCAGGTCCTGTAGGGGTTATGGCAGCAACAAATGAAGCTGTAGCAGAAGCACAGTTACCTATGATGCTTTATGTTTATGGCGCCGTTATTGGGTTGTGTTTACTTAGCTTTAGAAGTATTAGGGCGACAATGGTTGTTGTTGTACCGCTATATGTAGTGTCCACGTTAGCGCAGTGGTTAATGACAGCCCTAGATATTGGTTTAACTGTGTCGACTTTACCTGTGATTGCGTTGGGAGTTGGTATTGGTGTTGATTATGGAATTTATATACTCTCTACCATGAGCACTAAGCTTAAAGAAGGTTTGAATGTACATGATGCATATCTTGCGGCTCTAAAAGAGCGAGGTAGTGCGGTACTTATCACTGGTTTAACCTTAGCAATAGGTGTTTCAACGTGGTTTTTCTCTGATTTGAAATTTCAAGTTGATATGGGCATATTATTAACCTTTATGTTTTTGGTTAACATGTTGGCTGCAATTATCATTTTACCGGCACTTTCTGCTTTTTTATGGTCGGATAAAAAACATTTAAATAAATAAGGAAAAGTTAAATAACGGTTCAGCGGTTATTTAATTTTTTACTAATATCAATTTAAACACTTAATTGAACACAAACGTGTGTAATTAAGTGTTTTTTTTTATTGCGATACAAAACAATTTTTTGAAAAAGAAATTGCATAAATAAACAATAAAAAAGCGGTTTAATCGCTAACTATTTAGCATAACTGCATAAACATAGTTAAGTGTAAATTAAAGTGTTCGAATACTGATCCACCTCTTGAAAATTAACCGGGTAAAATACAAAAAAACACTCGCAATAGCCTAAGTTTATTCATAAAATCCTCAGCATAGTCTATTCTGATAGACAAAATATAAAAAATAATTAATAAACTCTGTCTTTGGCTCGGTCTTTAGCCTCAGAAAGGTTTTATCAAAAACAAAAACAATTATTCAAGCTTTCTTTTTACAAGGTAAAGGAAACATACATGGCGTTAGTAAACGGTTCACCCTCGGTTATACTTAGCAACGTAGCAAAACTTATTCAACAAAAAGTAGATAGCAATACTGCTCCTTTAGTTGAGCAATTTGCCCACTTACTTTATGGCAATATGTCATCATTAGATCTCGGACATCGCAATGAGAGTGATATGTATGGTGCCGCATTAAGTTTATGGAGTTCACTGAATGAACATAAGGATGATGCTCCAGTTATCCATGTTTTCAATCCATCGGTAAGTAAAAATGGCTGGAAATCAAGTCACACTATTATCGAAGTCATTATTCAAGATATGCCATTTCTAGTCGACTCCATTCGCATTGCGTTAAACCGCTTAGGTTTATCTCCGCATTTAATGTTGAATGCACCATTAAAAATAGTACGAGATAAGAAGTTAGAAGTTACTGAGTTAGCACCTATTGTCGATGAAAAACTTAAAGGCGGGTCAGAAGAAACCATCTTCTTGATTGAAATTGACCGTCAATCGACGAAGCAAGAATTAGATAACATTAAGTCTGAATTATTATCTGTTGTTGAAGATATCCGCCTAACAGTAAGTGATTGGCAACCAATGTTATCTTGTTTAAAGAATGTTATCGCTGACGTTAAAAAGGCAAAACTTCCAGGTACTAAAGCACAGAAAGAAGATACCTTGAGTTTCTTAAACTGGTTAGCTGCCAATAACTTCACTCTAATGGGTTATCGCTCATATGATGTTAAAGCGGTTAAAGGTGATATTTCTTTAGAAGCCAATGTTGACTCTAGTCTTGGTTTAATGAAAAACTCACAAGGTTCCCAATCCCGTTTAGTTTCAAGCTTAAATGAAACAGGCCGTGAAGTAGCGCTAGGAAATAATCACCTTATTTTAACTAAAACTAATTCCAATTCACGTGTTCATCGTCCCGCACAGCTTGATTATATCGGTGTGAAACGTTTTGATGATAAAGGTAATGTTGTAGGTGAAGAGCGTTTTATTGGCCTTTTTGGCTCAGCGTATTATACCAACAGCGCGTTAGACCTACCACTTATCAAGTCTAAAGTAATGGCTGTATGTCAAGCATCTCCTTTTGCCAAAGGAACCCATAATTTTAAAGCACTGATTAACATACTAGAAACCTACCCAAGAGATGAGATCCTACAATCGTCTGTTGAAGAGTTATTACATAATGTTACCGGTATTTTACAGATGCAAGAGCGAGATTATTCGGGCTTGTTTGTGCGTCGCGATGCATTTAATCGTTTCTACTCTTGTATGGTCTATGTACCAAGAGAGCGATATAACACAAAACTGCGCATTGAAACGCAAAACTTATTACAAGAAGTATTTGATAGTAAGGAAGAGGTTGAATTTACTACCTTCTTCTCAGAATCGGTTCATGCTAGAACACATTATATTGTCCGAGTTAACTCAACGAAAGCAGATATTGACGTGAAAGAAATAGAGAAAAATTTGAATGAAGCCGCTCGTAACTGGGATGATAAATTAGTTAGTGCCTTAGGTGCTAACCGTGGTGAAGCTGCCGCAAAAGCATTAAGCCGAAAGTATACAAAATTCCCACAAGCGTATAAAGATGAAGTATTACCTGGCTCTGCCATCGTTGATATTGAAAAACTAGAAAATATTAATGAAGAAAGTGATATCGAAATGCTATTTTATCAGCCGCTTGAAGAAAAGCCTGATAGCCGTTTTGTAAAATTAAAGCTTTTTCATAAAGGTGAACCAATTCATTTAAGTGATGTATTACCAATGTTAGAAAACTTTGGTTTACGTGTTATTGGTGAAAGCCCTTATGCAATTAGAACAGCAGGTGGCGATACTTGCTGGATTTTAGATTTTTCAATGTATCTAACAGGTGAAGGCAACTTCGATTTATATAAAGTAAGAACCTTGTTCCAAGATGCTTTTGCTAAAGTTTGGCACGGTGACTTAGAAGATGATGGTTTTAACCGTTTAATTTTAGGTGCTGGACTGGAAGGACGTTCTGTTTCAATTTTACGTGCTTTTGCTAAATATGAACGTCAAATTGGTGGTCGCTTTAGCCAAAACTATATTGAAAACACTTTCTCTCGTTACCCAGAAATCGCTGAACTATTAATTAACTTGTTTGTTTTACGGTTCGATCCAAAGAGTAAGTCAACACCAAGTGCGAAAGAGAAGGCAACTAACAAGCTGTTAACGGAAATAGAAAGTTCACTAGATAATGTTGCTAACTTAGATGATGACCGCATTATCCGTCGTTTTGTTGAAATGATTAATGCAACTATTCGTACTAACTATTTCCAAGCAGACCCAGTAAAAGGTGATAAATCGTACATTTCATTTAAAGTCTTGCCAGAACAAATTAGTGAAATGCCGCAACCGGTACCAAAATTTGAGATCTTTGTTTATTCTCCACAAATTGAAGGTGTTCATTTACGTGGTGGTAAAGTTGCACGTGGTGGTTTACGTTGGTCTGACAGAAGTGAAGATTTCCGCACCGAAGTGCTTGGTTTAGTAAAAGCACAACAAGTAAAAAATACTGTTATCGTTCCTGTTGGTGCTAAAGGTGGCTTTGTTTGTAAACAACTTCCCAAAGGTACCCGTCAAGAAATATTTGAAGCGGGTAAAGAGTGTTACCGCACCTTTATTCGAGCGTTATTAGATATTACCGACAATATTGTTGCTGGTGAAATTGTTCCTCCAAGAGATGTTGTACGTTTAGACGAAGACGATGCTTACTTAGTTGTAGCAGCAGATAAGGGGACTGCAACTTTCTCTGATGTTGCAAATGCTATCTCAGATGAATATAACTTCTGGTTAGGTGATGCTTTTGCCTCTGGCGGTAGTGTTGGTTATGACCATAAAGCTATGGGTATTACGGCAAAAGGCGCTTGGGAGTCAGTTAAACGTCATTTCAGAGAAATGGATATTGATTGTCAAAGCACTGACTTTACTTGTATTGCTATTGGTGACATGGCTGGTGATGTATTTGGTAACGGCATGTTATTATCTAAACATATCCGTCTACAAGCTGCATTTAACCATATGCACATCTTTATCGACCCTAGCCCTGAAGCAAAAAGTTCTTACGTAGAGCGTGAACGTTTATTTAATCTTGCAGGTTGTACATGGGAAGATTATAACAAAGAGCTAATTTCTCAAGGTGGTGGTATTTTCAGCCGTCACGTGAAGTCAATTAAGTTAACGCCAGAAATCAAGAAAATGATTGGTACACAAAAACAAAGTATGGCACCAACTGACCTGATGCAAGCACTACTTAGCATGAAGGTTGATTTACTTTGGAATGGCGGCATTGGTACTTATGTTAAAGGTAGTAAAGAAACTCATTTAGAAGTAGGTGACAGAGCTAATGATACGTTACGTATTAATGGTGCTGACTTACAAGCGAAAGTCGTTGGCGAAGGTGGTAATTTAGGTTTAACACAATTAGGCCGTATTGAATATGCTGCAAATGGTGGTCGAATTAACACGGATGCTGTAGATAACGCAGGTGGTGTTGATTGCTCCGATAATGAAGTAAATATTAAAATTTTACTTAACAGCCTAGTTCAAAATGGTGATTTAACCGTTAAGCAACGAAATAAAATACTTTATGATATGACTGATGAAGTAGGTGATATCGTCATTGAAGACTGTTATCGCCAAACTCACTCTTTATCTATCACTGCAATGCGTAGTGTTAATCAGTTAAAAGAGCAAGTACGTTTTATTCATGATCTAGAAAGATCTGGTAAATTAGACCGCGGCCTAGAGTTTATTCCTGATGATGAAGAGATTGCCGATCGTTTAGCTGAAGGTAAAGGTTTAACCCGTCCAGAGTTGTCTGTATTACTTGCTTATTGCAAAATGGTATTGAAGGATGACTTAGTGCATGCCGAAATTACTGATAACCCATACCATAACAGTTTGTTGATTGAAGCGTTCCCACAACAGTTACGTGATAAATATCAAGATGAGATGCAACAACATCCACTAAGAGCAGAAATTATTGCTACTAAACTTGCCAATAAAATTGGTAACGATATGGGCTTTAACTTTGTTAACCGCATGCAAGAAGAAACAGGTGCAAGTGTTACTGAAATAGCTAACTGCTACACCATAGCTAGCGCAGTTTTTGAACTGGAAGGTTTTTGGCAACAAATTGAAGTGCTTGATAATAAAATATCTACAGCGATTCAAACTGAAATGTTGTTCCAGTACCGTCGTACAGTGCGTCGTGTAACTCGTTGGTTCTTACGCCATCGTAATAAGTCATTGTCAATTGCAGAATCAATTGCTTTATACCAACCAACGTTTGCCACATTATCGGCGCAACTGTTTGACTTTATGATCAGTGATGAAATTGAGTCAATTAAACGTGTTGCAGCTGATTTAATTGAAGCTAGTGTGCCAAAAGCTATTGCGATACGCCTTTCACAATTAAGTACTTTGTTCTCAACAATGGATATTGCCGAAGTTGCTCAAGAAAATAACTGTACTGTAGAGCAAGCAGCAAGCTTGTACTTTAAATTAGGTGCTCGTTTAGAG